>ENA-ORXR01000734-ORXR01000734.1-marine-metagenome-genome-assembly--contig:-NODE-734-length-40694-cov-9.150824_pt1 | contig 40694 bp, 42 predicted proteins | sample MGYA00237866_ERZ511479 | MGnify/ENA metagenome assembly ERZ511479
AATCCTAAGACTAACTCAGAATAAAAATTATTATTTTTAACTAAATCTGATAACGTCTCTTCAAGTTTAACATCTTTTTGCATATTCTTTTCTAATCCATCCCAGATCATAGTTCTATAGCTACAAAAAATGTCATATTTAAATTTCTTGTAGTTAGAGGCTTTTGCATTTTTATCAAAATCAAAATCTAACAAACAAGTTAAGTAATTTAATTTATTATGTTGTTTAAAAGAATAATCACCTGTTTTAGTATTTAAATGAACCTCTCCATTATTTAAATTAATAATAATGGTATTGTTTTTAAAAGTATTAAAACTAGCATTTCTATATAACTTTGATTTTAAATAAATTAAAGTGTCCGTAAAGTGTCTCTTCTTAATATCAATACTGCTTGGGATATTATTAGAAATTATTTTATTAATTTGTATATCAGGTAAAACCTCCCAAACTTTTCCATCTTTCCATTGATAAAACTTTTCACAATTATAAATTAAATTTCCCTCACCAAAATAATTTAAAACAACCTTAGATAAATATCTAATAATACTATTTTTTTGATTTGTCTTAAAATATTTTAAAGCTTTTAGTATATGTTTTTTATCTATACCTGTTTTATAGACAATTTCTAAAACTTTGTCTTCTTCATCTAAAGGGCTTAAACTTAAATTAGTTAATAAGTTTAAAACTTTATTTATTTCAGAAATATCTGTTTTATTGCTTAGTTTTTCAATTAAACAATCTATATCAAGAACTGGCTTTTTATCTAATTCGACTAATGCTTTATTTAAAATTGACTTATTTGACATCGACATACCCCCCATCTTTAGATAGCCATAACAACTCCTGGTGGTATCCTTTTTCACTTCTAAAATACCCTGGTGCTCGAGAAATTCTTGAAGGATTACAACAAGCCCTGTCAGCTCCTAACCTTATAAACTGATTATAAAAATCTGACTTAATTTTTTTGTCCCAATCAGATTTATCAGATACATCTGAGACTTTTAACCATGCATGTATACTTTTATTACCACTAAAAACTAAAGCTAAAATTTTATGTTTATTAAATTTAGTCCAAAAATTTAATTGATTCTGTACTGAATAAATTTTATTTAAATTGGGCTTATCAATTTTATTAGGAGGATCAAATTCAACTAGAACTCTTTTAAATACAGAAACCGCTTTATCATTTCGAAATGAAAAACCTCCGTCAGAATTTCTATATGACTGTCCAGAAAAAGAATTCACAGCTATGCTTTCAGGAATAAAACTTTCTTTTTTAATTTTTAAAATCAAATCACTAACTCTTAACATATTTTTCCCTATTTCTCCTTTATGATTATATTTGCCAAAAAAAACTATTTCTTCAGGCTCAAAAATATTTTTTAAAAAAGTTATTAGCTGATCATCTTTACTATCAGGGATTAAGATTGGAGATGCTTTTTTTAAATCTCTAAAATTAAAATCTCTCTCTATTTTGGTTGCAATATTATAAAAATCTGTAACACCCTCTTTAGTTTGATCTATTTTTCTTTTTTTATTTGAGTGTGTTTTATAATTATCAAAAGAAATAAACGTACTCGAAGCGTTACTATATGCTCTAGACAACTCCCTTTCTGTTATTGTTCTTGACCCTTCTTTATTTGAATTCATAATTGAATTTCTAAACTCTATAAAAGAAATTTTTTCTTTTATAGCCACATATGCAAGAGGCAATAGGGATAAGTTAAACCCATCACCTGTTTTTGGTAACTGCATCAATTTAATTTTATAATTATTCATTTCTTCTCCTAAAATGAATTTAATTTAAATGTTGCAAACTCTCCTCAAAGTTTTAATTTAAATTAAATTCAGTAAATTATTTATTCTGTTCGTCAACCCAATCGAAAAAAGCTTTTTCATTTAACAAAACCCTTCTTCCAATTCTTCTAATCACTTTATGAAAGCCATTTGTTTTCGCATTAAATATCAGATGCCTCAAAGTGCCAGTAGTGGGATAATCATGAGGCCATCCATCAACAGTATATAAGTTATCTTTTTTTATTAGCTTTTTATTCATATTAATAATCTCCAACATTGATAAAAATTATCAGCTAATACCAATCATCAATCAATGAAAATTAAATATGAACACTACTGTGAAATATGAAGAACAATAATATATAAAAATTTTAAATTAGCTTATTGAACTATTTAAACTTTACCAATAAAAAGTAAATAAATTTCAATTAGAAAAAATATCAAGATACAAAATTTTAAATAGTTAGCTGACTATAGCGATTAATATTTATTAGTATCAAAATATTAGATTATTTTAAATTAAGTTGATTTTTAGATAATTTAGTTAAAATATGATTGATACTCTTATCAAAAACAAAATTAAGACATGTCCCAAACAGACTATATTCATGAAACTTAATTTCATTTTTATAATTAGATTCTTTGAAAAGATATAATATTTTTTTAGCATAAAACAATTCAGAATCAATACTCTCTCCTTTATCAAAAGAGACATCTTCTAATAAATCATACAACCTTTTTAAGTCAAATATTGTTTTTTTATCAAACGGTATAGAAAATAACTCTTTAGTATGATCAAGCAATGAAACCATTCCAACATTTTGATTCTGTTTACATTTCTTAACAAAATCATTTATTATATTAGATTCACTTTCAATAAAATCATGTGTAGAAAAAGAAACTACCATCTCAATTGAATTAATTAGTTTTTTAATACTAGCGTTCCTTAAATTATAATATTTTTTACTTAACTCACTATGAGAATATTTAGAAATCTCTTCTTCAGTAAAATAATTTTTATAAAAAAAATCTCTAAAATTTTCTGCTTTTAAAATAATATTCCTAAAACGAACTAAAGATGAAATTATTTTATCATCTTTAATCCCAGTAAAGCTTATTGCATCTTCAGATGTAACAAAATTCTCATCTTTTAAAAAAATATTTTGAAATCTTAAAAAGAAATTGTAATTTATATCATAAAAAGTTTTTTCTTTTGACATCAACCTAACTTTATAAACTTATCATTCATTCTATCAATTAATTCATCAGCTTTTCCTTGGATCAAATGAGAATACCTCCAAGTCATAGATGGACATCTATGTCCTAAAAGTTTCCCAACTTCTCCAAGTGTTGCCCCAGATGCAAGCATATAACTTGCAAAACAATGCCTCATATCATGCCACCTAAAATCAATAAGCTCAGCTTTTTCTCTAACTCTTTCAAAGGCAGAAGATAAATCTTCATATGGCTTAGGCACTTTATTAGCTTTCCAACTAGGCCTTCTATTTGGAAACACATAGTCATTATTGATAATCCTAACCTTACTATGCTCTTTTAAAATTTTCAAAGCATTTATGCTCAAACTAACCGATCTTGTATCTCCATTTTTAGTATCTCTAAAAGTAACTCTTTTATTTTTAAAATCAATATCAGCCCATTTTAAGCCTAGTATTTCAGACTTTCTTCCACCTGTACTTAAACTTAAAACAATAGCAGGTTTTAAATAATTATTCTTTTCTTTATCAACTTCTTCTAAAAATCTTTTTAACTCTAAATCATCTAAAAACCTGGTTCTTTGATTGGAAACTTTCTTTTTTCTGATTAAACTAACTGGATTAGTTTGCATCCAACCATATTCCCTAGCAGCAATTGAAAGCATTGATGAAATGCTTTCAAGATAAGAATTAAGCGTTCTGTTACTAAATTTCTTTTTTGTTCTTTTAGATTTAACTTCTTTTAAAGTATCCCAATATTCCTTAATTATAGGAGTTTTAACTTTATCAAGAGTTAAATGTCCTATTCTTTCTTCCCACCATTTAAGGTTATGTATTGGGGTTAATTTAGACTTTTTCTGACTTAGGTAATCATTTGTGTACCTTTTAATTAAGTCTGAAACTGTATGCTTTTTAGACTCAGAAATATCAAAATATCTTCCTTCTCTAATTGCCGCTTCTGTTTTAATCATCCAGGTTTTAGCATCAGTTTTTCTTTTAAATGATTTACTGATTGGTTTTTCGCCTTTAATTCTTATCTGAACTCGATAAGTTTTATTTCCTGAATCTAATTTTCTTTCTTGGATTGCTCCCATAATAATCTCCTAAATAAAGACTCTTAGAAACAGTTTTAAGAACAGAAAAAAATCTTACTGTGCCAGAACTGTGCCAAAAGCCATGGTTTCAAATGAGGAGATTTGCAACACATCAGAAAACACCAATAAAACCAGTGTTAAAAACTCGCACCCTGAGAGATTCGAACTCCCGGCCTTCTGATTCGTAGTCAGACACTCTATCCAGCTGAGCTAAGGGTGCATATTATCTAAAAACTATCATATTATCTTAAGATAATAAACTAGAGTTAAGGCTTCACCTAAAGAATAAATTATCTGTTTTATTAATGGATAAATCTAGATTTTATATACTCAAATTAAATATAATCAATATAAGCAACCTAAAACACTCAATTAATTATAAAAAAATAAATTAATAATCTTGATAAAAAATAAATAAAAATATAACCTACATTTTACGGTAGAATGGCCGAGTGGTTTAAGGCGCTGGTCTTGAAAACCAGAGTGTTCGCAAGGGCACCGGGGGTTCGAATCCCTCTTCTACCGCCATTTTTTATTTTATTATCATTGGAGAGGTGACCGAGTGGCTGAAGGTGCTTGCCTGCTAAGCGAGTGTACGGGTTATACCGTACCGAGGGTTCGAATCCCTTCCTCTCCGCCATTTTTTACGGGGCCATTTTTTACGGCCATTTTTGAACCCCTATAAAAAACTACTTACTAATTAAAGAGCTTTAAACTCATACATTTTGAAGCGCCGCCGCCTTTTTTAAATTCTTCTAAAGGTATTCTATGAATTTTATACCCAAAAGTATTTAATTTATCTTCTAAGCATGAACTAACATTTGGCATAATTATATTATTATCCACAATAACTGAATTACAACTAAAAAAATCAGCATCTTCTTTTGAAATATCAATTATATTCTCAAACTCATTTTTTATATTATTGTAAGACTCTAAGCTAAAAGCCTCTTTATAAATTAAAGCTAAACTTGAGCTAATTGGAGAAAAACAAGTATCTAAATGATAAAAATATGGATTTATAAGCTCGCAATAAACTATCTTAGAAAGACTTAAAAAATCAGCAATTTCAGGATAACAATCTTTCTCGGACCTAAAACCAAAACCAGCAAATAAAGTATCTTTAGAAATTAAAGCATCCCCTTCACCTTCAAAAAAACAAGATTTAGGTTTAAAAACTTCAAAACCATTTTCCTTAAACCAGGATTCAAAAAAATCTTCCTCCCCTGTTCTTTCTTTATGTCTAAACCTTGGAACTACTGCTTTTGAGCCTTTAATCAAACCACCGTTAGCAGTATAGACCATATCTAGGAGCTTTGGCTGGGAATCTATAAAATGAAGATCAGCACCAAGGTCTAAAAGTTTTTGTTTTAAAAGTTCCCACTGATTTAAAGATAATTCTTCATTTGGTTTATCTTCTAAGTGCATCCAGGGATTAATTTCGTATTTGACATCAAAATACTTTGGATCGCACATTAAAAATGATCTTTTTGTAAACTTCATTAATACTCCTTATATCAATTATTAAATATAATAATTAATGACAGAATACTAGGTTTATAGATTGTAAATTTAAATAGTAAAAAACTATATTTTTATATTTTCATTTATAAATCTTTTCATCTTTTTAGAAGTGTAACTACCTAAAATTAATAGATACTTCTCAAAAATAGGCTTTGAATCAAAGCTACTAAAGTCATAATGACCGTTAGCCTTATAAACTGCAAAATGTTTATTAATTGCATCAAAAGCATTATTAGAAAGATTATCAATATCCAAACCCAAACCATGCATTTGTAAATATGGATCTAAATATGAGACTATTTTTTTTCTTTTATTTAACTCCCTATCCTCTTTATCTTGAGTATGTTTTTTAACTAAAAATGACTTTAGGTAGTCACTAATTGTTTGAGAGTTTGAATCATAAGGTAACAAATCTCTTTCTAAAGATACAGAATTTTTTAATTCAAATAGTTTTTTTTCATCTAATTCTTTAAACATAGTGTCATAATCAATTTTAGTATCAAAACTAGATACAAAACTTACAAATTCAATATATAAGTTTGGATTAATTTGTAAGTTCTCTATATCTAATTTAGCAGAAAGATTTGTTAGTTTAACTAAGTTTTCTTTTGTTAAGCGCCCAAATAACTCTCCCATCTCCTGAGAGTTCATTTTTTGTTTAGATAAAAAACTAAATAAACATTCATTTAATTCATCAAAGCTTTTCCCCTTAAAACAATTTGTTTTAAAAAAATTAAAAATGTTTGGAGAGCCTTGTATGAAATTTAAAGTAATTTTTAAAGAATTAAACTCCTCATTAAGCATTTTTGAAAAAATTAACTTTTTTTCTTCAAGAGGAAGCTCTAATAATTCTTTAGTAAAAAAGTGTAGATTAAATAACGTAGCTTTACTTTCTGAACTCTCTAGCGTTTTATTAATAAAAGAGTCTATACTCTTAACCTCTAAAGGGCTTAGATTAGTTTGATTCATTAATTTAACAATACTATTTAAAACTTTAATAGAATCTTTAAAAATATTATCAGTTTTATCTTTATCTAGTTCGTTTACTATCATCTTAAATAAAAGCTCTCCTTTACCTAAAGACTCTTGGAATATAATATTATTTAAGTTTAAAAGCTGATTTTCAAAAAAGCTAATTATAGAATTTAAATTTTTAGCAGAACTAGGATTTTGGAATACTTCAAAATATGAATCTTTTATTAAAGAAAGTACGGAATCTTTAACTCTATGTTCTTGAATAAAGTAATCAGATACAATAGAATCCAATAATGCATTATTAATTTCTAATAAATCTTCATTACCATAATACTCAAAAATTTTATCAAGACTATTATATATTTCAGCACTTGTGGTGTTAGTACTAAATATTTTTACTAAGTTAGTATATATTGACAACCTTAAAGGAAAATAGCAGATAAATTCCTCATTTAGCTCTAATCCATCAATAAGAAGGTCCTTAGGCCTAATCATATTTCCAAATTTGCTTTTATACTGTTTAATTATCAGATCAGTATCTATCTCTTCAATTTTAGCAATTCTAGCAAATATAGACCTTAAATAATCTACGACTGTTTTCTCTTTTATAATTGATTTGGTTTCTAAACTATCATTCATTATTAATCCATAATTACATATTTATTTTTAAATACTAAAATTCTAAATCTTAAGCAAAAAAATGTTTATTAATTATCAATCTTAAGCAAAAAAATGTTTATTAATTATCAATCTTATGCGATAACCATTTAAATGGAGAGGTGGCCGAGTGGCTTAAGGCGCACGCTTGGAAAGCGTGTATATGGGTTAAACTGTATCGGGGGTTCGAATCCCCCTCTCTCCGAATTTTAATTAAAAAATCCATATGAAAATCGCTATCTTAATACATGGAATATTTATCCCAAAAATTCAAATGTATAAATTAAAAACTAAACTTGAAAAAGAAAACTATCAGGTTTTTAATATTGGATACCCATCAAGAAAAGGCAACATAGAATCAAATATTAAAATTGTAAAAGAACAAATCATAAACCTTGGTTTAGATAAAACTGAGAAAGAAGTTAACTTAATCGGATTTTCTATGGGAGGCTTAATTATTAGAGAATTAACAAATCAAATTGATTTTAAAAATCTTAAAAATATAATAATGATTGGAACTCCAAATAAAGGCTCAATTCTTGCTGATATTTTTGGAAAATATAAACCAATAAGACTCCTTTTTGGGCCAGCTATAGATGATTTAAAAGTCTCTGAAGTTTCTAAAATTAAGAATATTAAAAACTCTAAAAAATATAAAATAGGAATAATTGCCGGCAAAACTAAAACTATAGCTAGTTTTATATTTAAAGAAGAAAATGACAGCAAGGTAGCAGTTAAGAGCACAAAACTTGATCAAATGAATGATTTTATTATTCTCAACTTTACTCATTCTTTAGGACCGATAAATAAAAAGGTAGTAAAACAAGTGATATATTTTTTAAAACATTCAAATTTTAAACATTAATTTAGCCCTTATTTAAATTTTAATTAATGATATAATAAAAATATATGTTTTACGAACAAAAAGTAGAAGTCAAAGTCAAAGTAAATATTAAAAAAAATCATATTGTTCAAGAAATTCAAACTGAGCTAGAAAAAACAACAGATTTTTTTCAAGTAAAGGTATATGACTTTGATTCTCAAAATAAAAATGAAAAAGCTAAGCTATACGTAATTGAACTTACAAAAAACGATAAAGAGACTGCCTTAGCTTTAAACAAAATCGAAAAAAAGCATAACTGTAACTTTGTAGTTATAGAAAATCATTTTAAAAATTTAGCAATAACAAAAGCAACAACGAGAAAAGAAGCTAAAGAAATGCTTAAAGAAAAATACTCACAAGACTCACCTAAACTAAATCAAAGAAATAAAGATATCAGCCATACTGATTTAACAAACCTTGCATTTATGACTATTGATGGCTGCAGCGTAAGAGATGCGCAAGATAAGCCTATTTATGGTGATTATGATGACGCATTTTACGTTGAAAAACATTCTGATCATTATCAAGTAAATGTAGCCTTTGCAGATATAACTCCCTTTGCAACTTTAATTAAAAATGATCCAGTTTTAGAAAAAGTGAAAAAAATTGGAATCACCCTTTATGGCCCAGAAGATGAATACGTCCCAATGCTTGGAAAAGAACTTGAAGAAAAAGTAAGCCTTTTAGAAAATGAAAAAAGATACGTTTGGAATATTAGATATAATGTTGATTTTCAAGGATCAGTTGATTATGAATCAATTAAAATCTTTAGAGGTTTAATAAAAAATCGCTACCAAGCAAACTACTTAACAACCACTAATAATATTGAAGATAAAGAAGTAAAGGAAAATCTTTTAAACATACACCAAGTTGCAATTAAGTTAAAACAAAATAGCGGAATGCATAAACACTTATGGGTATATAACTCTACTTATAAAAACTCAGATACTTATTCAGCACAAACTGTTGAAACACTAATGAAAATAACAAAACATATTATCCCAAGATTTATTACCAAACAAAAAGACTATGCAAAAGATTTAAATCCTAAACTTATTTGTAAATTACACTGTACTAAAGTTGATGAAAAACAAATTATAAGATGGAAAAAAGAACTTAAAGGTTACAACTATTTACTTACTAGAGAAATGTTTTCTTCTCCTGAAAACTTATCACAGCTACTAATAAGACTTTCAAAAGAAAAAGATTTAAGAATAAGAGCAAAAACATATGATATTTTAAACTATTTTCATGGAAAAGCTATTTATTCAATCGATCACGGAAAACATGAAGGTGCTGGTTATGAACCATATGGCGTAATTAAAAGCTTAAGAAAATATGCCGGTTTTATCAATCAGTTTGTTTTAAATTTTTATATCTATCCTAAAGAAGTTTCAGGTTTTAATTTTAAAATGAGCAAAAAAGTTAGAGAAGCAAATGAGTTAAAAGAATTATTTGATGATAAACAAAATGAGTATCTTCAGCTGCTAAGGCTTTCTAAAAAGAAACCTATTAAATAAAAAGAAAATAAGTATTAATAAATATTCTGATAAAATAATATAAATACTTAATTCTTTTAAATTATAAATATAAAAACTGTATGAAATTAAAATGCTCGAACTAAAAGCTAATAAATACTTACTATTATCAATAACTAAAAGAGGAACAATCGGCAGAAAATACCAAGGGTGAAAAGTTGGAGTAAAAAAGCAATAAAAAAATACTGAAGACACTATAACCAATCTTTCTTTTTTTAAAAAAACTGTTGATATAAATATACAAACAAACATTAATAAAAGTAATATCAATCTTAAATTTTCAAAATTATAACTTGATAAAAAAGTATAAACCAAAGAATTAAAACTCCACTTATCTAGATAAACTAACAGAGAATCAAACATTTCTCGAAAATATAAAAACTGAACTACTAAAATACTAAAAATAATAAAAAAAGCTTTAAATATTAAAAAAAGCTCTCTAAACTTCTTATTTAACAGATAAAATAGGCTTAAAGGAACAAAAAAGATTACTGCATTATACTTAATAAATGATGCTATTATTACTGACAAAAGCTTTATAATATCATTTTTAGAAATTATAAATATTAGAATTAAAGGGATTAACAGAAAATCCAAATGCGCTGACAAACTACCTTCAATAAAAATTAGAGGATTTAGAATATAAAATATTAATAAATTTTTATTTTCAACTGACAATATTTTTAATAATAAAAAAATACTTAACAGATCAATAATAAATATAAAAGTTTTCCAAGTATAAATATTATAAGCAAAGGCTGAAAACAGCGCTTCTGAAACTACTGGGTAAATTGCAGTTAAACTATTATTATTAACAAGTTTATGATTATCATCAGATAAAAATAGTAACTTTTCTGAATTTGGCGGAATTTTATAAGGAGAGATATTATTTCTAATAAGCTTTCCTTCCCAGACATAACGATGATGATCAGTAGTAAAAGGACTTGGAATAAAAATTGCTACAATCTTTAAAAGGAATATAAGGATGAATAGTTTTTTTAGATTAAACACTTTAATATTTGAATTTAATAAAAAAGTATATGACAAAATCCAAACTAATAGATTAATAAAAAAATATGTTGAATTAAAAAGTTGCAGATAGCTAAACAATAAAGTTAAACTAGTACAAAATAAATTTAAAAAGATAATAAATTTTATGTTTAAAATTGAGTTAATCATTCCAGCTAAAATCAAAGATACAGATTTAAAAAATATAGAACAAAAGTATCTTAAAATTATTAAAAAATATATTGATTTTAAAATTAAAGAAATAAATATTTCATATAAAAACAGCTCTAACGCAGAAATTAATCAAGGAATTGAATTTACAACACTAACTAAACAAGCTTTATATCCGATAATTCTACTTTCTGAAAAAGGGAAAGAACTTACCTCTATTCAATTTTCCAAATTTGTTGAAGATAAAAAACTAACAAACAAAGGAATATCTTTAATCATTGCAGGCGCTTATGGGTGGAGGTCTCAAGACATAAAAAATATCCCTTTAATTTCTCTTTCAAAACTTACCTTTCCAAGCCATATAGCAAAATTTTTGTTGATTGAGCAGCTTTATCGCGCTATATCAATAACTAACAATCATCCGTATCATAAGACATGAGTAAAATTAAAAAATTTAGCCCTTTAAGGATTATTAAAGGATCAAAAAAAGAAAAGACAGCAGACTTAATAAACAAATTTATTACTTCATTAAAGCTTGATCCAAAAAAATGTTTAACAGATAGCAATGAAAAATTTAAAAGATGGTGTTTTGAATTTGAAAAAGAAAAAGAGTTAGAAATAATTTTAGAAAAAGGAAACAGTGAGGCGTTAAATACTATCTATATGGGACTTAATGTTTGTTTAGTTCCTTTAAAAGATTTAAATAATTTTCTACTCTCTGCATTAGAAATAGCTGATGGTTTAATCGGCTTAAAGGTTAGTATTGTTGGGCACCATTTAGTTTTATCAACGTGTATTGACACATTTTCACTCACTGTAAAAGAAATTGAATATTATTATCAAATGATGCTAGAACAAGAAATCTGGTACATTGATCAATTAATAGAACATTTAGATTTAGATTATCTTCAAGATTAATTTAAGAAACTAGCTTAATACTTTTATTATATATTATTTTTTTTAAACCTATCTCATTAAAGACAACTTCCATTTTAACTTTAAAAGGATTTCTTTTAAAATTTCCAGAAATATTAGAAACTATACCTAAACCAAACTTATCGTGAATAATTTTTGAACCTAATTCTATTTGTGGAACTCCCTCCTTAGAACCTGCTGAGGTTAAGCTATCAGCAGAACTTAACTGACTAATATCAAAATTATTAATCGTTTTACGCTTTTTCTTTTTCTTATAACCCCAGGAGCTATAAGCTAAGTCATCATCTAAATCTTTATCAATTTTTATATTAGAAAAAGTCTGATCGACAAATAAATCAAGGGGAATATCTTCAACAAAACTAGAGATCTGCCTATCACTACTAAAACTATTAGCAGAATATAGATTTCTATACTTTGCAGCTGTTAAAAAAAGTCTTTCTTTTGCTCTAGTAATACCTACATAAAAAAGCCTTCTCTCTTCTTCTGTTTCTCGTATTGAATTTAGCGAATTTGTATGAGGAAGGAGTCCTTCTTCTAAGCCTGTTAAAAAAACTACAGGAAACTCTAAACCTTTAGTTAAGTGAAAAGACATAAGAGAAACTTTATCTTCATTCTCAATTTCAGAATCACTAACAAGAGCTACTCTATCAAGTAATTTTGAGATAGCTTCAATTGTTGATGAATTTTCAGTATAGGACTTAGTTACGTTTTGAAGCTCATACATATTTTCCAACCTAGAAAGAGCCAATGGGTCTTTAGATTTTTCTAATGCAGCTTTATAACCAGATTTGTCTATTATATTATCAATTAATTTTGGAAGATCCATTGTTTTAGTATTAAAAATAAAATCATTAATTAGCTCTATAAACTTTTTTACTTTTAAATTAGTTTTACAAATTTCCAATGAAGCTTTATACAATGAAATACTTTGAGCTTTTGCATGGTAGTAAATACTTTCAAATGTCTTGTTTCCAATTCCTCTTGTTGGAGTATTGTAAACTCTATAAAAGGAAGCATTATCATCTGGATTTATAATCATTTTTAAATAAGCTAGTAAATCTTTAACCTCTTTTCTGTCATAAAACTTCATCCCTCCAAAAATATGATAAGGGATAGCTGCGCCAATTAAAGCTTCTTCAAGTGCACGAGACTGAGCATTAACTCTATAAATAAGAGCAAAATCTGAAAACTTATATAAACCACTTAAAGTATTAATTTGACTTACTATATAATCAGCTTCTGTGTCTGCAGAACTGGCTTGAAAAAAACAAGTTTTATTTTCAGACTCAGTATTAGTCCAAAGTTTTTTTTCATATCTTGCAGGGTTTTTTGTGATAACAGAATTTGCAATTTCTAAAATATTTTTATGTGATCTGTAATTTTGTTCTAACCTAAAAACTTGAGTATCATTAAAATCTTTTTCAAAGTTTAAAATATTTTCTATTTCTGCGCCTCTAAAAGAATAAATTGATTGATCATCATCCCCAACTACAAAAATATTTTTATGCTTTGCAGACAGCATTTTAATAATTTCATACTGAATTAGATTTGTATCTTGGAACTCATCAACTAAAACATGTTCTAAATTCTCTTGGTAGTTTTTTAAAACTTGAGGATGGTCTTTAAATAATTTATAGGTATTAAGTAAAAGATCTGCAAAATCCATTGCATTAGATTTAATAAGTTCTGTTGTATACCTATTAAAAATATCTTCATAAATATGAGCATCTTTAATATCTAGCTCATTAAAAAATTTTGTAGATGATAAATAATTATTTTTAGCTTTTTGAATAATAGATTTAACTTTTTTTAATGGAAAATCTTCTTTATCTAAAGCCAATTCTTTAATTATTTTTTTTAGTACAGATTTTGAATCAAGATCGTCATAAATAACAAAACTATTTGTAAATCCTAAATGATGAGCATTTCTTCGTAAAATCTTTAGTCCTGCTGAATGAAAAGTTGATACCCAAACTGAATCATTGCCAATTAAATTACTAAGCCTCTCTTTCATTTCCTTAGCAGCCTTATTTGTAAAAGTAACTGCTAAGATTTTATTTTCATAAATTCCGTGATTTTTAATTAAATTATAAATCCGATAAGTAATAACTCTAGTTTTCCCACTCCCAGCCCCGGCAAGGACTAAAACTGGCCCGGACACACTAGTAACAGCATCTAACTGCGCAATATTTAACTCTTTTTCTAAATCTACCATCAATTATAGCTTATCATAATTTATATAAATAATAAGCATATCAGCTAAAACTCATAATTTAATAATATTGTAAATAAATATCTATATATCTATTTTCTATTTACTTAAAGTATCAGATTCAGAATATACTTCTAAAGTTAATCTACATAAATAAGCTAATGTTGCTATAAGTGTTAAAATTTCAATTAATAATATAAGCATTTTGTCTCCCTCTTGTTTCTATAAAAATTCTATATCAAATTATCCAAGAGTTCAAGTATTTTTCTATATAAAAATTTACCCTTTTATTTACATTATCATAAATAAATGTTTAAACTAATTAAATCAATAAATACAAAGATGTCAAATACTTATAATAGAAAAGATAAATTTTACTTTGATGCAAAAAAATCTGGCTTAAGATCAAGAGCATATTTTAAGCTCCAAGAATTAGATGAAAAGTATAAATTAATCAAAAGAAACAACAGGGTCTTTGATCTTGGCGCTTGGCCAGGAGGCTGGCTTCAATATGTTTCTAAAAAAGTTGGCCCAAAAGGTTTAGGAATTGGTATTGATTTACAAAAGATTGATGAATTAAATGATAATATCAAACTAATATTAGGAGATGTTAGAGATGATGAATTAATTGAGCTTGCTATTCAATTTGCAGATGGTAAATTTGATTGTGTAATTTCAGATATGTCTCCTAGTTTAACTGGAATTAAAGTAGCTGATATGGCTGGGTCTGTAGGCCTTGCAGAACTAGCTGTTGAGACTTGTCATGACGTGCTAAAAATAGGTGGAGACTTTACTTGTAAAGTTTTTAAGTCTGCTGAAGCTGATATTTTTTTTAAAAGTATAAATAAAGTATTTGAAAAAGTTATTAGAGCTGAATTAAAATCTACTAGAAAAACTTCACGTGAATTTTATATTGTAGGAAAAGGTTACCAAGGAAGAAATGATTAATATAATTGAAAATATTGGTTTTAAAGTTTTAAATATATTTGAGAACTTAGGAAAATCTGTATTATTTCTATTTAGCACTCTTAAATGTATTTTTAGTTTTAAATTTAATTTTAATCTTTTTTTAATTCAACTAAATCAAATAGGTGTTAACTCTTTACTTGTAATAGCTTTAATTGGATTTTTTACTGGAGCCGTTCTTGGAGTTCAGCTTGAATATACTTTATCCATATTTGGAGCAACTGCTTTTACAGGCTCTGCAATAGCTTTAACTTTAACTAGAGAACTTGGCCCTGTATTAACTGCTTTAATGCTGATTGGTAGAGCTGGATCTGCTATTACTGCAGAAATAGGAATAATGAAAATTACTGAACAAATTGATGCTTTAAAATCGATGTCAGTAGATCCTTTAAAATATTTAATGGTTCCAAGAATGCTTGCTGGGATTATTGCTTTTCCATTATTAACAGGCATTTTTATTTTAATTGGAATTTTTGGTGGATATGTTGTTAGTGTTGGACTTCTTGGACTATCTTCAGGCACATATATGAATCAAATGATTGCTGAAGTTACTACATTTGATATATTTTCTGGACTAATAAAAGCTGTAGTATTTGGATTTATTTTTTCTTGGGTAAGTTGCTATAAAGGATACACTTGTAGCTTTGGAGCTGTAGGGGTTAATAAAGCAACAACTCAATCAGTTGTAACAGCTTCAGTGTTTGTTTTGGTTATTGATTATTTTCTAACAACTATTTTAACAAGTCTTTTTTAAACAGGTAATTAATTTGATTTCAATCCAAAATATTCATAAATCATTTGGCACACAAAAAGTTATTAATGGTATAGATTTAGAAATCAAAGATGGAATGATTACTTCAATTGTTGGACCTTCTGGGGTTGGAAAATCTGTTACATTAAAATTAATTCTTGGTATATATGAAGTAGATTCAGGACAAATTCTAATTAACAAGCAGTCAATTACTAACTGTAAAACAGAAGAAGAAAGAAATAAGATAAGAGAAAAACTTGGTGTTTTATTTCAATCTGCGGCTCTTTTTGATTCATTAACAATTTATGACAATGTTAAATTTAACTTAATAAATAGAAAAACTGTACCCAAATCAGAAATACATGAAAAAGTTATTGATATTTTAAAAAAACTTAGTTTAATTAAGTTTATGAACAAATTTCCAGAGGAAGTTTCAATAGGAATCAGAAAAAGAGCAGGAATGGCAAGAGCTTTAATAACAGAGCCAAATATTTTATTATTTGATGAACCAAATACTGGATTAGACCCAATTGTTGGACAAGAGGTATATGACTTAATTAAAGAATGTCATAAAGAATGGAAATTTGCAGGAGTTGTAATTAGTCACGAACTACCAGAAGTATTTCAAGTTAGTGATAATGTTGCTATGATCTATGGTGGAAAAATTATTTATCAAGGAACTCCTCAGCAAATGATTAATGAACAAGAAGACAAAAGAGTTAAACAATTTTTAAATGGAGAAATCGATGGCCCAATCAAAATCAACTAATGAAGAAATACAAGCACCAAAGAGAAAATTTAATATAGAAATCCTTACTGGGATTTTTACATTAATTGCTTTTGTAGCCATTGCTTATCTTTCAATTAATATCGGAGGTATGGAGATCTCTAGTTCTAAGTATAAAATATATGAAGCTGAATTTAATAATGTTTCAGGGCTTCAAAATGGAGCAAACGTAGAAATAGCAGGAGTTCCAATTGGTCAAGTTTTAAATATTTCCTTAGAAGACCCGCTAGCTATTATTAAACTAAAAATTAATAAAGATATAACTCTTAAAGATGATGATATTTTATCAGTAAGAACAAAAGGTATTATTGGTGATAAATATCTAAAAATTACAAGAGGTGGATCTGATTTTGAAATTGCAGAAGGCGATAGAATTATTGAAACAGAATCTGTAGTTGATATTGAAGATTTGATTGGCAAATTCGTCCATAGTTATGGAAGCGAAGAATAAATATAAATTAAAAAGGATTATTATGATTAAAAAAACACTTATCTCACTGATATTACTAAGTTTTTCTTTTAACGCATTCTCTATAAGTGCTAAAGAAACTGTTAACCAGACTATTAAAGATATCGTAAAAGTTGTGGCTTCAATGCCAGGAGAAGCTAATACAGACTTAAGAAGGTCTCAAATAGAAAATATTTTACAAACTAAGTTTGACTTTAAAGAGATGTCCAAAAGATCAATTGGGATTTCTTGGAACTCAATGACTGAAAGTCAAAAAGATAGATTTAGTGATGTTTTTTCAAAACTTCTGTGCAAAAGCTACATTAATAAAATGGAGTCAATAACAAATGATACAATTAAAGTCTTAGATGAACAAAGTAAATCTTCAAAAGTTTCTCTTGTAAAAACTGAAGTTAATTTTGAAAATGAAACAACTCCTATTGATTATAAGCTTTATACAGATAATGGAATCTGGAGAGTTTACGATGTTATTATTGAAAATATTGGCTTAGTTAGTAATTACAGAAAAGAGTATGAAGGAATTCTTAGAAAAGATGGAATTGATTCTTTAATTAGTCAATTAGAAACTAAAGTTAATTAATTTTTTTCTTTAAATATATCTTTAGAGTTTACATATAAAAAAGTAAACCTAGAGATATATTACAAACTACTATCTAAAAGCCATTTATAAGCAGGAATAAATTCTATTATTTTACCAGCTATTTTAATCTTTTCTTCCCTATCCCAAGTTAAGATAATACCTTTTTCTAATCTGCACTCACGAATACATTCTAAGATTGCAGTAACTTCGCGATTATAAGTTTTTTCATCTTCTAAATTAGATGCTGTTACTTGTATAGCTTGAATAGGTATATAATTTTCTAATATTAAAAAATCAACTTCTTGTTTTTGTTTAAAGTACATAACTTTCTTATTCTGCCTTCTTAATTCTAAGTAGATTAGATTCTCTAACAACTTACCAAGATCATCATTTATTGATCTTGCAACTATTTTCCTCAAACCATTATCGATAACATAGACCTTTTTAGGGTCTCTACTTTGAACTTTAAGGTTATGATGAAATCTTTCTACTTCAAAGATTAAAAATGCCTCAGACAACATCCTAGTATAGCTTAAAACTGTATCGACTCCTAAACTAAAAGCTTTTTTAATGGAGGAATAAGAATGTAGTGAACTTAAGTTTGTATAGTAATAATTAACTATCATATCTAAAGATCTTTTATTTCTTATTTGGTTTCTATTGATTATATCTTTTAACACAATATCACTAAAATATTGATTTAAAATATCTAATCTCTCTTCTTCTTTTGCTAGAACTACCTCAGGAAAACCTCCCCACATTAAATATTCTCTAAAGTGTGAATTAGATACTTGAGTTAAATTTAAATTTTTAAATAAAAGAAACTCTTTAAACGACAACGGCCAAATTATTTTTTCTATAGCCCTTCCTGCAATAGCAGTTGCTAGCTCTTTACTTAATAGCTTCGATGAAGAACCAGTAACTACTACTTTATATTTTTTTGAATCAATTATTTTACGTACAGATCTCTCCCATCCATCTACGTTTTGAATTTCATCAAATATTAAAACTTCGATTTTTACTTTAGAATATTCTTCTGCAACGGATATAAGATTTTCTATATCTGTTGCTTTTGCATTTGGATAAAATAATGGATCTTCAAAATTATAATATAATACGGTTTCAAGATTATGATCTTTAAACATTTTTATTGAGGATGTAGTTTTACCTGAACGCCGAACTCCAATTAAGGCTTTACCAATATCATTTGTTGGTTTAGTTATTTTATTTAATCTTGGATTTGATAATTGAAAAATTTTTAGTTTAACCTCCTGCCAATCATCAATTGTTTTTTTTAGTAAAGCTTTATCCATATCAAACTTTAACCTATATACAGGTTAAATGTCAAACTATTTTAACCTGTATGCAGGTTAAAGCTTGCTATAAAATTTAATTAACCTTAAAAAAATGAATTAAAATCATAGAAAACAACAAGCTACTGTAATCACTATAACTTTTTTTCATAAACTATGCAAAAAAGTTAACCTCTTTCAGATAAAACTCATCATAAGTTATAAGGTTTATCATATGTATATATTATTGTTTATTTTTGGTCTCATTATTGGAAGTTTTCTTAATGTCTGTATTTACAGAATACCAAGATCAAAAAGATATTGGGAAATGAACAAGGTACCAGCTGATGAGCAAATTTCATTTTTAAAGCCTAAATTTTCTATTTGCAGAGACTGTAAAAAGAGATTAAAAATTATAAACCTAATTCCAGTTCTTAGTTTTATTTTTCAAAAAGGTAAATGTCAAAATTGTAAATCTAAAATATCATTAAGATACCCTTTTGTAGAATTACTTACTGCTTGCTTAACAATATACTTTATAAATCCTGATTATAATTTAATTACAAATATAATTATTTTATTGTTTGTATATTTTCTTATAACAATTTCTTTAATCGACATTGATTATAAAATAATTCCTGACCCATTAAATATTCCTTTTATACTAATAACAATTTTAATCTCTATCTGTTCACAATTTGGATTAGAGCTTGATCCAATATTAACTAGCGGATTTAAATTAAGCCTTTTTGGTTTTTTAATTGGCGGCGCTATGCTTTATATAATTTCAATTATATATGAAAAGCTTAGAGGAAGAGAAGGTCTTGGCTTTGGTGACATAAAACTTCTTGCAGGAATTGGGATTCTTTTTGGTCCTTTAAATGTATATTTAACAATCTTAATTGGTTCAGTTCTTGGAACTATTGCAGCAATACCTCTTTTAATCCTTAAAAAACGAGGCTTTAATTCAGAACTTCCTTTTGGTCCTTATTTAGCTATTGGTTGTTTAATTGTCATCAAACTAAAACTAGGGGGACTATGGATAAGTTAAAAATCCTTATAATAGATGATGATAAAAACTTTGCTGATACTCTTAGTTTAAACTTAACTCAGGAAAATTACTTTTGCTCAATCATAAATGATCCCTTAAAAGCCTTAAAAAAAGATTTTATAGATGATTTTGATGTAATTATCTGTGACTATAAAATGCCTGAAATAAATGGAGTTGATTTCATAAAAAAAGTAAAAGAAACTTCTCCTGATTTAAATATTATTTTTATTACAGCACACAGTAGCAATGAAATTGCAATTGCTGCTTTAAAAGCCGGGGCTTATGATTATCTAGAAAAACCTTTTCATAATGATGAATTAATAATTTTAATTCAAAGAGTTCAAGAAAAAGAGAATCTTAAAAGTGAAAACAAGACACTAAAAAGTGAAATTGGTAAAAACTATAATTTTGAAAATATAATTGCAAAAAGTTCTCAAATGCTAAAAATATTTGAAACAATAAAAAGACTTTCAACTTTTGATACAACTGTTTTAGTTTCTGGAGAATCTGGAACTGGTAAAGAACTAATAGCTAAAGCACTTCATTATAATTCAAAAAGAAAAAATAAAAAGTTTATTGCTGTAAACTGTGGAGCAATCCCTGAGAACTTAATGGAATCAGAGTTTTTTGGACACAAAAAAGGTTCTTTTACAGGTGCAAGCAGTGACAAAACAGGGCTTTTTGAAGAAGCAAACAATGGAACAATCTTCTTAGATGAGCTTGGTGAGATGCCAAAACAACTTCAAGTTAAATTACTAAGAGTACTACAAGAAAAAGAAATTCAAAGAGTGGGAGATGAAAAGACTAGAAAAATTGATGTTAGAATAATAGCCGCCACATTAAAAGATTTAGAAAAAGAAGTAAAAGAAGGTAAATTTAGAGAAGATTTATTTTATAGGCTAAACGTTATCAACTTAAAACTTCCACCTTTAAGAGAAAGAAAAGAAGATTTAATAGAGTTAATCAATTATTTTATTTTAAAATTTAATAAAATTCATAATTTAAAAGTAAAATCATTTCCAAAAAATGTAATGACTAAACTTTTAAACCATAACTGGCCAGGAAACGTACGTGAATTAGAAAACTGCATAGAAAGAATTTTGATTCTTTCAACTGATAAAATAAGTGATGAATTTATAACTTTTAATAGCTTGGATATAAATGAAGAACCAAAATCTTTAAGTATAAAAATTGAAGGGAAAAGGTTAGAAAGACAATTAATCTCTAAAGCCCTAGAACAAACTAATGGAAATAAACTTCAAGCATCAAAGATTTTAGAAATTAGCCACAGAGCTTTATTATATAAAATTAAAGATTATAAACTATAACTCTTAAACTAAATTGTGTAGGTTTACTTTCAAAAGAACTAAAATTGAGTAGGTTTATTTTCAAAAGAACTGTTTTTAGTATCTTCTTTTGGATTTGGAACCGCCTTAGCAGTTGATCTTAGCTGATAAATAAGATCACCAAAACTTGATTTTGCTAAACAAATAAATAAATCTCTTTTAATATCTTTATCTACAGCCTTAACCATTTCAGGGTTCTTACTTAAAAAACTTGCAACAACTCTTTTTGCTAAGACTATCTGTTTACTATCAGATTTTTTTTGTGCATTAATTAACATTAATACAGCATCCATAAACTCTTTTTTCTTAACAGGATCCTTTTCTTTATCAATATTTCTATTTAAAGAATCAGCTACAACTTTTAATGTAAGAGTATCAGCAGGCCCAGAGGAAAGACCTGGAGTTATCACTTTTAAAAACCAATCAATAGCAAACTCCCCTTCTTGGTTAGTTATTACAACTAAATTAGCATAACAAGAAGAAAGTTCCCTGTAGCTAATAAACTTATTATTTGAGATAAAAAAACTATTTGACAAAGACCTTATCTCAGGAAATCTTTTTTTAAATTCAAGCTTTGCTGCCTTACTTAAACCCTCATTTTCAATAGTTTTTTTTAAAGTTCTTTCTGAATAACAACCTATATCCATTAAATCTTTTTTTATTAAAACATCATTAACTAAAATAATTTCTGAACCTAGTCCATTTAAAGATGTAGATTTTTGTTCTAACAAAGCTTTACGGTGAGCGGGATCGATAAAATACTTAGAAACAGTAACTACAGAAACTGGCTCAGTAGTTTTAAACTTAATATTATTTGAAAGAGCAATATCAAACTCGGCTTTAGAGTTTACTTGAAACTGAAAATATAATGGAGAAAAAACTATGATATTTTTTCCATTCTTACTAAACTTTTGATTAAAAGTTAAAATAACATTTTTATTTCTTAAAGACTCTTGAAGAAATTTTAATTTTACCATTAAATTTTCATCTTTAACTATTTTAACTTTATGCTCAACTGCGCATTTATTAATTATTAGTTTAATAGCAAGATTATATTGACTAAAACTTAAATCATTTTTTTGAGAATATTCACACAAACTTGAAATAGTATCTGCTGAGCTTTCTAAAAAGATTTGATTAAAAAACTTATTAAAGTTTTCCTGGTTAATACCATTTTCTTCTTGATTTAAGTCTGGTTTTAAATCAAGTGCTACTAATGCTTCAGTTTTTTGACTAGAAGCAAGTAAGCCTATTAATCCACATTTAAATGTAGTACTAAATGAGGCTAAAGAGATTAAAGATAAGGTTTTTAGAGCTGATACTGATTTTTTTAAAATAGAAGACTGTTTTAAACAAAGCCCCATATGCTATATCCTTAAAAATACTAAAAATTATATAATAAACTATAGCTTACAAAAGATAAAGATAAATCGGTATTTGCTAGATATTTACAAACTAAGATACTATAAATACTACGTAAAATTATTTTTTAATATTTATTTATATGTTAGTAATATAAAATGAAAAAATCTTTAATTATAACATTTAGCTTTTTAACTATTATTTGCATCTTACTACTTTTAGCTATCTCAAAAGGATCTGCTTCTGTTTTTATACCAAGTGAACTTTTATTAAAAGAAAACATTAAAAGAGTAAGACTTGCTGGAAGAATACATCCTGAAAATATTAAATATCAAGTTGAACCTGAATTATTTCTATCATTTAAAATATATGACCCTGAAGGTGATAAAAATAAAAACATCCTAGTTACTTATTCTGGTTTAAAACCAGATATGTTTAAAGAAGATAGAGATGTAATTTTAGATGGAGAATTTATTAATGGTGAATTTAAAGCAAAAACTTTAATGACTCAATGTCCATCAAAATATAAAACAAAAGAACCTGACTTAAATTATTTAAAATAAAAATATGCTAGCAATTGGAAACATCTCACTTATCTTATCATTTATCTTATCTATTTTTTCAGCTCTTTATTCTCTAAAAATAATTAAAGATAAAAACTATCAAAGTAACTTTGCTAACACGCTTTTTTATTTTTCAACATTAACACTTGGAATAGCATTTGTTATATTAATCTATGCTTTTTTAAACGATGATTTTAGTAATCTATATATTTGGCAACACTCAAACACTTCAATGAACCCTATTTATAAGCTTACAGCACTATGGGGAGGAATGGATGGGTCTATGCTTTTATGGGCATTTATACTTTCTTTAATTTCAAGCATTGCTGTTTTAGGTTATAAAAAATACCCAAAAGAACTAACTCCTTGGCTTGTATTTTTTTTAAATACGACCGTTCTTTTCTTTTTAACAATAATTATCTTTGTAACAAATCCTTTTCGGTTTATTGGAGTTGATTTTATTCCTTCTGAAGGTAATGGCTTAAATCCACTTCTACAAAATCCATATATGGCAATCCATCCTCCGCTTTTATATTTAGGATTTACAACATTTGCCATTCCTTATGCTTTTTGTATGGCAGCTTTAAGTTCTAGAATCTTAGATAATCGCTGGCTAGAATTATCAAGAAAATGGACAATGCTTGCTTGGTGTTTTTTAACAGCAGGGATTGCTCTAGGTTCTCACTGGGCATACCTTGAACTTGGTTGGGGCGGCTTCTGGGCTTGGGATCCTGTTGAAAACTCTTCATTTCTTCCTTGGTTAACTGGAACAGCTTTTTTACATTCTATAATGGTAGAAATTAGAAGAGGAATGCTTAGAATTTGGAATATTATTTTAATTATTTCTACATTCTGCTTAACAATTTATGGAACATTCTTAACAAGATCTGGGATTGTTCAAAGCGTTCACGCTTTTGCTTCAACTGATATTGGATGGGTGTTTTTATTATATCTTTTTATTATTATAACTTTATCTATATTTTTAATTTTAAGATCAAAAAAATTACTCCAATCAAAAAGAGAAGTTTTAAACTTTTTTTCAAAAGAAGTAGCTTTTTTATTAAATAACTTAGTTCTAGTTAGTATCTGTTTTGCAACTCTTTGGGGAGTTATGTTCCCTGTTTTTTCTGAAGCAATAACAGGAGAAAAGCAAACTGTAACAGTTCCTTATTTTAATGCAGTCAATATCCCATTGTTTCTATTTATGCTTTTTATAATGAGCTTTGCACCTTTTATTGAATGGAAAGAAGCAACTATTAAAAAACTATTAAAAAAGTTTTTATATCCAATTCTTGCCGCAAGCTTTTCATTTATTTTTCTGACCTTAACAGGTATTAATACTTTTTATACTCTGCTATCTTACTCTTTATCTATTCTAATTATTTTTAGCTTATCAATAGAAATTTACAAATCTTTATTAACTCAAACTGATAAAACAGTTATTGCTAAGGGAAAAACTTTAGTTAAAAGACAATATCGAAGACTTGCAGGGTTTTTAGTTCATATCGGCGTAGCTATTGCTATAATTGGAATCACAGCCTCTATGAGCCATAAATTTGAAAAAGAATTTAGCTTAGGGGTTGGTGAAAGTATTGAGCTTAGAAGATTCAAATTAGAACTTAATGATTTTGGAACATTTAATAACAATAACTACGAAGCTTTATATAGTGAAAACACCTTATACTCTCTTAAAGATAATAAAAAAATTGCCGATTTAAAACCTGAACTAAGATATTATTTTAAAAATGAAGAGAACACTTCAGAAGTATCAATAAAGATGAGTTTTTTAGAAGATTTCTATCTTGTATTAGCTGGGGTTGATGAAACAGGAACTAAAGCTACTTATAAAGTATATATTAATCCACTTCAAGTTTGGCTATGGATTGGGGTTTTAATTATGCTTTTAGGAGGCGGATTAATTATTATTAAAAAAGAAAAATGATTATAATAGGAAGAACCGAGCATATTACACTAGTTGATTTAGAAATTGATTCAATAGCATCTAGAATTGATTCTGGTGCATTTTCTTCTTCTCTTCACGCAACTAATATTGAATTTTATGAAATTGATAATCAAAAAATGGTAAGATTTCAAACAGTAAATAATAAAAACTATACTGCTAAACTGCTCTATATTAAGAAAGTAAAAAGTTCTAATGGATCGATTAGTGAAAGAGCATATATTAAAACAAAAATACGTATTGCAGGACTTGATTTAATTATCAAAATGAATTTAATGAATAGAGAAAAAATGAGGTATAAAATACTTTTAGGAAGAAATACTTTATCTCATCATTTTTTAATTGATTGTAGTAAAAGATTTATAACTGGATAATTTATGAAAATATGCATTCTTTCACAAAATAGAAATCTGTATTCAACAAAAAGACTTGTAGAGGCTGCAGAAATTAACGGACATCAGGTAAAGGTTGTCAATCCTGAGCTTTGTTATATAAACATTAATGATAAAGACCCGGCGGTGCATATAAAAGGACATGAAATGGAAGTCTTTGATGCGATTATTCCTAGAATTGGCTCTTCAATAACTTTTTTTGGAACTGCCGTTCTTAGGCATTTTGAGCATTTAGGAGTTTTTGTTTTAAACACAGCTGTTTCAATTTCAAGATCAAGAGATAAACTTAGAGCTCATCAATTAATGACAAGAAAAGGTATTAATATGCCTATTACTGGCTTTGCTCATTCAACTGATTCAACTGAAGATGTAATTAACATGATTGGCGGCGCTCCTTTAATTATTAAACTTCTTGAAGGAACTCAAGGAAAAGGCGTAGTCTTAGTAGAAACTAAAAAAGCTGCTGAATCTGTTATTAATGCTTTTAGAAACCTTGATGCTTATTTTTTAGTACAAAAATACATCAAAGAATCAAATGGTTCTGATATTAGATGTATCGTTTTAGATAACAAAGTAATCGCTTCAATGAAAAGAACTGCAGCTCCTGGAGATTTTAGATCTAATCTTCACGCTGGAGGCTATGCAGAAGAAGTTAAAATTACCCCTGAAGAAAGAAAGATGTCAATTGACGCAGCTAAAGCTTTAGGAATAAAATTAGGGGGAGTTGATTTAGTAAGATCAGATTCAGGACCAATGGTTTTAGAAGTTAATTCTTCTCCTGGATTAGAAGGAATTGAAAGAACTACAAATGTCGATATTGCTGATAAAGTTATTAAGTATATTGAAAAAAGGGTAAATGCAAGAAAAGCTAGTAATAAATAATATTGAAATTGGACTAGGAGAAACTAAGAAAATTGAAATCAATGTCGGTAGGTTATATAGCCATACCCCAATGCTTTTACCTGTTAAAGTTATTAGAGGGCAAGAAGCTGGGCCAACATTATTACTAATGGCTGCAATTCACGGTGATGAATTAAACGGTATTGAAATTATTAGAAGAGTTCTATTAAACCCTGTAATTAAAAAACTAAAAGGAACCTTAATCACAGTTCCAATAGTTAATATTTTTGGTGTAAATTTTCACTCAAGGTACTTACCAGATAGAAGAGATCTAAACAGAGTTTTTCCTGGAAATAAAGCAGGATCTCAAGCTTCAAGGCTTGCCAATACAGTTATTACTGAATTATTAGAAAAATCTGACTATGCAATTGATTTTCATACTGGCGCGGTTTACAGACCTAATATGCCTCATTTAAGAATATCTAACATTGAAAACAAAAATAAAGAACTTGAAGACTTAGCAATGTGCTTTGGGGTACCAGTAGTACTAAATACTGAACCTCCTGAAGGTTCCATTAGATATGAAGCTAATAAAAGAAATATTCCTTTAATAGTTTTTGAAGGTGGAGAGGCATTAAGATTTAATGAAAAAGTTATTAAATCCGGAGCTACTGGAACTTTTTTTGTAATGAATAAACTTGGAATGATTTCTGAAAGAATTATTAAAAATAAGAAAAAAAGTCAGAGCTTTATTGCAAAAAAAAGTTTTTGGGTCAGAGCGCCAAAGGGCGGTTTTTTAAGAATTATTACAAAACTTGGCTCAGCTGTAGAAAAAGGTGAGTTAATAGCTATTGTAACCGGACCATTTGGTGAAGAAAAAGAGGAAATCTATGCTAAGAGATCTGGAATTATAATTGGACAGCTTGATATGCCATTAGTTAATAGCGGAGATGCTATTTTTCATATAGCAACATTTAAAGATAGCGAAGAAGTAGAAGAAACAGTAGAAGAGTTTTCTGAAGAGCTAGAAAGAAATATTATTGAAGCTAAGTTTTAACTAGTAAATTTAGATTTAATTAGTAAAATAAATCAAATGATAAAAATAGAAAATTTATATTTTAGCTATAATAATAAAATTATATTTTCTAATCTAAATTATGAGTTCTCAAATAATAAAATTCAATTAATTACAGGTAAAAATGGCTCAGGAAAAACTACTCTTCTTAAATTAATATCAAAAGAAATAATCCCTGAAAAAGGAGAAATATTAAATTCAGAAAATACAAACTTTATAAGCTCAACCCCAAGATTATATGACAATTTAAAAGTTATTGAACAATTAAATTTCTTAAAAAAACAAATAAACATAAAAGAAATTATTAAAACTTATTATTTAGATGAAATCCTAAATCAAAAAATTAAAGAACTCTCTTCTGGTCAAAAACAATATTTCTACCTTCTTACTAAACTTCTGATCAAGAAAGATTACTTTTTTTTAGACGAACCATTTACTAATCTTGACTCTAATTCAATAAAAACTATAAATAACTTAATTAGTAATACAAATTCAATATTCATAATAAATACTCATAACATAAATAATTTCAATAAGTTAACTTATAAAAACATTAAATTAGAACAAGGAGAGTTAATTGATATTTAAATACTTAAAACTTAACTTTTTAATTGAGAGCAGAACTAAAGAATTTTTCTTTAGCGTCATATTAATTAATTTTCTAATTTCTTTTCTTCTTTTTTTAAGTTTAAAAGCATCTCTTATCTCAATTAATATAGATTTAGCTATTTCAATTTTTATATTTATTTTTTATTTTTCATCATTTTTAATTTCAAAAAATATATCAAAATATGATTTTAAAAATCTTGCTTATAAATCAGTAATTATGAGCAGCAGTGATGCGCTTTTTTTTATGATAAGTAAAATAATACACTGCTTAGTACTGCTAGTAATTAACTTTTGTTTTTGTTACTTATTTTTTTTGTTATTTAATATTAATACAATAAATTTTATTAATTTCCTAACAAGCAACTCTGCTGCAATATTATTATTAGCTATTTTAACTGTAATAATATCAAGTTTTTCATATACATCAAAACTTGGCAGCAGCCTTAATATAATTACTTTAATACCTCTTTTTATCCCTATATATATAATTCAATTAAATTTAAGCTTGGATATTTTAATAAATAATACTAATATTTTAAATAGTATCTGGATTTATATTGAGTTAATATTAATTTTTTCTTTATTTATTTTTATTCAGTATTTTTCTAAGCTTATCTATAAAAACAGCTAACTATCTATTTGAAATTAATTTATCATCTTGTTTTTCTTTTTGATCCTCATCCCACTTCTTATCAACTTGATCTAAATAAATATTTATAGCATCCTGAGGAGAACCATAATATACAAGTTTACCTTTTTCCATTATTCCAATCCTATCACAAAATTTTAATAAGTATTGATAATCATGAGAGACGATAACAATTGTTTTATTATCAGATTTAATAGTTTTAAATACTTGTTGACATTTTTTTGCAAACCTTTCATCTCCAACATTTATTACTTCATCAATTAATAAGATATCAGGACTTGAATCTATAGCAGTAGCAAAACCAAGCCTTGCATACATACCTGCTGAATAATACTTAACAGGAGTTTTCGCAAATTCAGAAAGTTCTGCAAACTCAATTATATGCCGCACTCTTGATCTTATGTAGTCCATAGAATGCCCAAGAAGTGATAAATATAAATAAATATTTTCAACCGCATTTAAATCTGAATCAAAGCCTGCCCCTAAATTTCTAAGTGAATCAACAGATCCTGTAATTTTAACATCTCCTGAGCTTGGGATAATAGTTTGCGCTAAAATATTTAACAAAGTACTCTTTCCAGCACCATTATGACCAATAAACCCTACAGTTTGACCTTTAAAAATAGTTAAATTAAAATCATTTAAAACTGTAAACTTCTGATTTGGATCTCTTTTTTTTCTAGTTATTTTATTAATGATTGTTTCTTTTAAACTACGATAGTTATTACTATGATAGTTAAAATTTACAGTAACATTTTTTAAATCAATTACAGACATAATACCTTAAACTAAACATAATAAATAAATTTATCTTCATTTTTTCTAAAAAAGTAATACCCAAATAAAAACACAACTATTGAAATTGATAAATTAAGTAAATATTTTTTTAAATCAGGGAAAGTATTATCAATCACAACTGATCTTACAAACTCAATTTGATTAAATAACGGGTTAAGAGATAAATACTTTAAAACATCTGGAGATAAGAAATCTACTGAATATAAAACAGGGCATAAAAAGTATAATCCTGTAAGTGAGAGTTCTGTTAAATGCCTAGTATCTTCATAAAAGACATTAAGAACGCTAACAACTAAAGAAACGCCGATAGAAAAAATTACTATTGGAAGTATAACAATAGGAATAAATAAAATATTAATCCCAAACATTTTTCCAAAAAGTAAAATCACAAAAAATAATGGGATCAGACTAATAAAAAAATTAAATAATGAAATCAAAATAGCATTTAAGATAAAAAGTATCTTTGGAACTGGTTGTTGTTTGATTAAAGATAAATTATTAGCAATAGAAGAAAGACTATAATTAACAGACTCTTGAAAAATATTAAAAGTAAGCATCCCTGTTAAGATAAAAACAGAATAATCTCCTCTAGTTGATTTAAAAATAGTTGAAAAAACTACCGTTAAGATACACATCATTATTAAAGGGCTCAATAAGCTCCAAAGAATCCCTAGATATGAGCGTTTATATCTTTTCTTAATCTCTTTAAGTGTAGAAAAATATAAGTAATTTTTATATTTTTTTATATCTTTAGTTAATTCTAATAACATATTATTTCAATCTTAAAACATTATACCTTAGAAAGTTTAAAATACTACTTGGAGATGTTAATTTTTTTAATATATTTTTTTTATTATAACGATCTGTAATTTCAGATAGATATTTAATTTTTGCTTCAAGTTCTAAGATATACTCCTTATGATCTAATAAAACATCTGCAAGTTCTTTTATCTCAGACCCTTTTTGATCCTTTTGAGTTTTATAATGATAATGAATTTGTAATTGTTCTTTAAATTTTTCCTTATGCCAATTTAAGTCTTTTTCTAAGATATCAGCCTTATTTGTTATTTGGGCAAGCTCCTTAGTAACTGTATCAAGTTTAGCAGCTTTATCCTTATAAGAGATAATCTTGTTTGAAACATTTGTAAGTTCAGCATTAGTTAAGTTATCTTTAGGATAAGCTTTAATAACGTATTGGTAGTTATTAAGGTATTCTTTTGAGTTAATATAATCTTTAACTTCCTTTGGAAACTTAGATTTATCAATTTTAAGCTCTGTATTTTCTGGATTAATTCTTATAACCTCAATATCTGTTACAAAAACATCTAACTCATTTAACATTTTTTCAAAAGAATCTATGGTTAAAAATGTTCTATGAGTATTATCAAGAAGCCCTAATTCTCTATAATCAAATTTACCTTCTAGCATTTCATATATTACAGCAGAATGGGTAATATTAGGAATAGAAATAACAAAATGCCCAGCGCAATGTGGAATTAATTTCTTTAATACTTCTTTTGGGTTGTTTAAATGCTCTAAAATATCAGCGCAAACTATACAATCAAACTTTTTCTCAAAAGCCTTACTTATGTCCATAGTTTCCAGGTTTCCAACAACCACTTGATCCATAAATTCAGCAGCTTTTTCTGCATCTTCTTTATCATACTCCAAACCAGAAGCTTTACAGTCAAAATTATCAATTAGAAACTTTGACAAATACCCTGCTGAGCACCCTACATCTAAAACTGATTTGTTCTTCCCAACAAATTTTATAATCTTAGAATGCGTAGAGCCGCTTTGCATATCAATTGTGAAAATATCATACTTTGACATCTTATTTTACCTTTATTTTCTTTAAGTTATATTCATTTAACAAGTCTTGATGCTTATGATTAAAATATTCTCTTGAATACCACCAAATGTAGTCTAAATTTCCTTGAGAATTTGTTCCATCCTTTCTTATTCGATACTCAGAAGTTATTTCTTTTAGATGGTAAAACTTATGAAGCTTAGCTAACTCAACCCAAAAATCCCAATCTTCAATAACATCTAAATTTTCGTCAAAAGCAATAGTTCCTACAGCAGATCTTTTAAACATCACAGAAAGAATAGGTAGGAAATTTTCTTGAAGTAGTTTTTTAAAATCAAAATCTTGACTATGTGACAATTCCTGATCAATAGTTTTATATTGCTTTTTATCCCAAGGACAAACAATTTGAGTTGCTTTTAAAGAGTCAGAATATATAACATTTTTATTTTTATCATTTTTAAACTCATTAACTAAAGTTTGAATATGATGAGAGTAAAAAATATCATCATCATCTAAAAAACAAACTAAATCACCTGTAGTATTTTTAAGTCCTGTATTAGCAGAAGAGGACCTATTATTTATTCTCGGTGTTTTAATATATTTAATATTTTCTGGAAGATATTCAGATGTTTCTAGTAAGTTTTTAAGACAATGCCCATCATTAACTATTATAACTTCAAAATTCTTATAAGTTTGAACATATAAAGACTTTAAACAATCTTTTAAATAGTTCTCTCGATTAGCAGTTCTGATGATAACGCTTACTTTCATATGAATTAATTTACTAAAAAAAAATAATTAATTAAAGTAAATAGAGATCTTTTATAAAAATTTAAGCTGTATAATTAGAGACTTAGACTAGCTTAGTTCGTTAATAAATTTTTCTGACTCTAAAATAGCTTTATTCATATCTTTTATTAAATCTGATATCTTATTTTCGATTAAATCTTTTTCTGCATTTAAAGTCTTTATAGCCTGAGCATTTAAATTATGCTTTAGATATAAAGTATTATCTTTAAGAACTGTTAAAACTGGGTCCAAAGTTGATTCAGCGCGACTCATTGAAGACATCATTTTAGCGTATTTTTCTTTTGTTTCATTTAATTGAGAAATACTCTTCTGCTTTAATGAAGGATTTGTAAACTCTTTTATTTCCTTATTCCATTCTTTAAACAAAGCTGTAGATACTTTCTCAACTGATTTTATCCTTGATTTTAGCTCTTCTGCCTGATCATTGCTTTTAGTATAAAGCTTATTGATTTTATTATATTTTGTTTCTAGTTTACCACCATTAAATGAAACTGTTTTTTTAAACTCAGTTAATGCATCAATAAACTCTTCTTTTGTATCCTTTTGAGAGTCTTTCATATTAACAACTCTTTTTTTAAGTAAATCCCTTTTATGAACCCCCACCTTTTCCATAGCGCCATAATAAGCAGAAGAACAAGATGTTATAAATATTGTTAAAATTAAGAATTGTATTGTTTTAATTAAGATATTTTTCATAAGTAAAAAATATAAAATAAATGATTTATTAGCTAGGGTTTTTCTATTAAAATAAACTGCTTTTTAAAAACTTAAACATCTAATAATACTCGATAAATAAAAAGCATAGTTTAAAAAACTATTTTGTTTGTTATATCTTACAAAATTGTAAGGTATAATAAACAAAATGATAAAAGAAACTTTGTATTAAGCTTAGAAAAAAGATTAAAAGAAAAAAATCTATTAATGCAGGTAGTTATAGGTCCAAGACAAGTTGGTAAGACTACAGGAGTAAAACAAATTTTAGATAGCTGGAAAGGGAAGAAACTCTTTATTTCTGCTGATGGTTTAGAAAAATTTAATCAAGACTGGCTATATCTTAATTGGCAAAACGCTTTAGAGCTTGGAGAGAATGCCTTATTTGTAATTGATGAAATTCAAAAAATTAATAATTGGAGCGAAATAGTTAAAGATTTATATGATAAAAACAAAGATAAAAATTTAAAAATAATACTCCTTTGTTCAGCTAGTTTAAAACTACAAAAAGGACTAACAGAAAGCTTAGCAGGAAGATATGAATTATTAAAAGTAAATCATTGGAGACTTTCTGAAGGGAACTTAAACTTTAAAGAGTTTTTACAGTTTGGGGGGTACCCTGCAAGCTATCAATATATAAACGATGAAATAAGATTTAAAGATTACATTAACAACTCAATAATTGAAAATGTTCTTTCAAAAGACTTAGTTCAAATTACAGAAATCAGGAACCCATCTTTACTTAGACAAATATACTATCTGATTAACCAATACCCTGCGCAAGAAATATCTTTTCAAAAATTAGTTGGTCAACTTCAAGACAAAGGCGCTCTTAGCACAGTTAAACATTATTTAGAAATTTTAGAATCTGCTTTTTTAATTAAACTTTTATATAAATATAGTGAAAATCCTATTAGCAATAGAAGCTCAAGTCCAAAAATAATTCCTTTAGCAAATTCTTTAATTAGCTCTGTTACAAATAAAAATATCAATCAAGATTCGATGTTTTTAGGAAGAGTCTTTGAAGCCTCAATAGGGTCTTTTTTAAATCAATTTTCAGATGAAATATATTATTGGAGAGAAGGCAAACAAGAAGTTGATTTTATTGCAAAAATAAATGGAAAATCTTTTGCAATAGAAGTTAATTCAGGGCAGATAAAAGGGTTATCTAGTTTAAAATATTTTTGTGATAAATTCCCAGATTTTACTCCTATAATAATTGATTATGAAAAAGGAAAAAAACTTTTAAATACTAATCCACAGGAAATTAGAGTTAATCCTAAAATATTATTAGAGCTATAAACTTATTTACCTAGACAAATAAACAACTTAGCTATTTTAATATAACTTTTATACAAAAATTGCATCTTAATATTAGAAATTTAAGTTTTATAACAATGATAGAAAACATCTTACCAACAGGTTCATATATTAAGCATAAAATTAACGGAAATGGCAGAATAGTTGATCATCAAGATCCATTTTATTTAATAAGATTTAAAGCAGGTTTAATTCAAGTTCCATATATTTATAAAGAAATGAGTTTAATTGAAGATCAAGAAGATTTAGAAACTAAAAAACTAAAACAAGCGCTTAGAGATGTTCTAACAGGTTACTCTTGGATTGATGAAGATTTAGAACTTGGCTCCAAATGGTCAGGAGGATCAATAATAATTAAATCAGCTGATAGTAGCATCAAAGATAAAGAAATTCCTATTACAAATTTTTTCAAAAAGATTATTAGTGTTAGAGAAAAACTTAGAGTTCTTGAACAAAAAATTAATAATAATAAAAATCTAAGTTTAGAAGAAAAATTAGAGTATGAAAGTTTAATTACTAAATGTTATGGCAGCTTAACTACTTTTAATATTTTATTTAAAAACAAAGAATCACATTTTATTGGATCAAGTAGTAGCTGAGAAACTATTTATCTGTAGATAAACCAATAATCGATTATTAAATCTTTTTACGACAAAATTTATCGTTTTTTATCTTAAACTTCTGTTTTTTAAAATAGGAACTAGTTATCATTAAATCTCTTTACTCTCCCGCTCCCCCCCCATATATTTTGGACTAAACAGCCTTAAAAAAATATTGGAAAATAGATTAGGCTGTTAAAAAACTTAAAGCTCTTTTTGTTTTTTTAAACTATAAATAATTCTTTCTTGATTTACCCTAATTCTTCCAAGCATATCTGCAATTAAAGTTAAAATGAAAAACAAAATAGATATCATTAATAAACTACCGCCGATAACCCCGACAAACTTATATGGAGTCATACCAGAGCCAAAAAACAATCTTATTAAAACAAAAAGATTGCAAATACAAGAAATAATAAATGTTACTAATGAGATGCTTCCAAAAAAGTAAAACGGTTTATAATCTCTAAAAAATCTAAAAATAATTTTAAATGACTGAACAGCGTATCTTGTAATGCTTGAAGCTACTCTAGATTTTCTATCAGCAAAATATTCAACATCAATTGGAATATGTTCTAACGTTAAGCCTTTAAAAATTAAATCTAAAATCGTTTCATGAGTATATGTAAATTTACCCATTAAATTTAAATTTAACAAAGCTTCTCTATTATAGGCGCGAAAGCCGCAAGAAGCATCATAGATTGAAGAACCAGATATAAATGAAATCAATTTATTCATTTTCATATTTCCCCAATACTTAACTCCTGACATATGCTCAGGTTTTTCTGTTACGTGAAATCTGTTCCCTGTAACAAAATCAGCTTTTTCATCGATAATTGGTTTAACTAAATCTTTAATTTGATCTGAATTAAATTGCCCATCAGCATCGATGCTAACCATAATATCAACATCTAATTCTAATGCTTTTTTTACAGCTGATTTAAATGCGCCGCCCACTCCTTGATTTGATTTATGGCTTACAACAATTGCCCCAGTTGATTTTGATATAGCTGCAGTTTCATCAGAGCTCCCATCATCAACAACTAGAATTTGTATGTCTGTTATATTTAAGATTTGCTTAGGAAGAGACTTAATTACTTTTTCAATTGACTCTGCTTCATTTAAAGCCGGCATATATATAAGAATTTTTTTCATATATGCTTAATAACACTCTTTAGGTAAAAAATAAAATAAATACTATTTTACTTCTTTATTACTTGAATAAAGACATTCCCCTCAGCATCAACACATTTTGGAGGATAAGACTTAAGAACCTTTCCGCCATTTAGAACGCAATTATCATATGCAGCATTTTCACTACTTAAATCTATTGAATTTTTAGCTTCAGCTGTTTTAGCCTTAAAACTAACACACGATGCAATTATTAAAATGCTTACTATTGTAATTAATATAATTTTCATTATTTCCTTTTTTTTAATCTATATACTTATCTAATATCAATATCTGGGACAAATGTTTTTAAAAACTCTAAATTACTAGAATTATTAATAGCTGAAAGGATATTAAAACCACCTTCTCGACAATTAACTTCACCAATCCCTGCAGATTCGACACCAACAATTAAACCATCTTTAAAAGCAGCACCACCTGAATCCCCACCGCAAGGATTTGAATTAGTTTCTTCAAATCTTGTATGAAATTCTGTATTTAGATTATCTATTACTTTTATATCAGTGACTCTAGGATTTGCATTAGGAAGGCTTATAGCAATATCATCATTTTCATCAAGCCCATAACCGATAAAACTCAGTAAATCTCCTTTAGAAACACTTGATGAACCATTAATACTAGCTGCATTTATTTTTAAGTTAGTAGCTATATCAGCTGCTACAATAATTGCAGTATCACTTTCTGAAGTGCCATTATAGTTTGGGTTGATAAAAAAAGTTTCTCCATTTGCTGAGCCATTATCGTGAATAATTGTAACTCCTGTAGTTCCTGGAAAACAATGAGCAGCCGTTAGGATATGATTATTTCCAATTACAGTTCCTGTACAAACGCCTCTGCTATTTGGGGCTGAAAACTCTAAAAGAACAACAGGGATATCCTTTCTAGAACATTCAGTACCGTTAATTACTTTAAAATTACCGCAATCAGAGCTTATATCTACAGCTTCATCATTTTTATCATCACTATCATTACAAGAAGTTAAAGATAAGCAGATAAAAAGAAATAGTATTATTTTTAGAATTTTCATAATTTAAAGATTATTCTCAAAATATACTTCTGTCAAATTAAAAACTAATTTTCTAATAGCTTGATATATGCTTTTGAAGCTCTAGAAAAATCATAGTTTTTTTGCCATTTTAAATCTAATAAGTTTCTTTCTTTTTCTTTAAAGCCAATAGAGATAAGTAAATTTTGTAGATACTCATTTGTACTTAATAAAAACAAGTACTTAAAATCTGAATCTTTATATAAATTAAAAACTGTTTTTATCATATTAACTGCCTTTCCTTGCCCTTGATATCTAGGAATCGTGCACAGTTTTCCGATCTCTACCGATTGAGTGTACTTTTTAATTAAGCACATAGAAATAATTTGATCATTATAAGTTTCTAAATAAAAATTAGATATATTATTTAAAATTTCTTTTTCGGGCATTTCTAGTACTTGCTTTGAATAAACATATGGACTTAGTAGTAATTTAATTTCATCAGCATCAGAGACTAAAGCATTTCGGTATATTATTTTTTTGTTTGTAATTAAAGCCCCGGCGCCGCTGTGAGTAAAGAGCTCATTAAAAACGCCGCCTGTATGACTAGAAATTAATATGAATTCTATTTTCTTATATAAACTATTAATTAAAAGATAATAATCTTTATTAACATTTTTTTGATCTAATTCATTAAAGTTAATATTATATACAAGTTTTCCTTTTAAGTTCTTATAGGGAAAATAGTTATTTATTATAAAAACCTTTTCAATCTTTTGCTTTGAAATAATGTCTTCAATATATTTTTTATTAAAAGTCTTAAATTGTATTATAGAAATATTAGTATCTGTAAAAAAATCTAAATTACTAATTTCTTTATATTCAATATTTAACTGATATTCAGACTTCATAATATCAATACTTATATTTGAATTTAAAATAACTATTGGCACTATTCCTGCTTTTAACAAGACATATAAATCAAATGAAAGATTCTGAAAATCTTTATAAGAATCTATTATAAATAGTATTTTCTTATTTTTATATTTTTGTAAATAAAAAAAAGTTTCAGCAGTATTTAAAATCCTATTTAAATTCAATTATAATCCTTTAAATCTAAAAGAGTAGCAGCCTCTGTATAGTTTTTAAGCATATAAAAGATATCAAAAATATCTAATTAATCATATCATTTTTTTGAGCATAAACTTTTTATTTGTACTTACGGCTAAAAACCTACTCCTTAACTACTTAAAACTTATTCTTTAACATAGTCAGCAATAGGATTAGTTTTAAATTGCACAGCTTTTAATTTTTTAACCTCTTTTAGTTTAGCACCAACAATTCTGTGCGCCCCATCCATAATTTTTCCATTTTCACTAATAATTATTGGATATCTCAGATCAGCATTTAAGGCTCTCTGAATATGAGGTATTATTTTTAATATTGTTATGTTTTCAGAAGTATTAAACCAAGTACTATTTCCAAGTTTTTCAATTAATTTATCAATAGAGATGATAGTAGGTTTAATATTTTTTGAATGCTGTATAAGATGCTCAACTTTCCAGTAATGTCTTTTACCGTCAACTTTTAAACTACAAATATGTCCATTAATAGGAATATCTTTAAAATTGTTGGAGTCGTCTGGAAGTTTTGTCATAACAAGTTAATAAAATAGAAAAAATTATTATAAATAGCATAACATAAGATAAAAACTATTAACAAATACAACTAAATCAACTAGCTATAGCTATATAAAAAGATACTTAAATTAGAAAATATATTTAATAGTTTAAAATAAATTTACCCCTTAAAGTAGATTTTAGGATATTAATTTGCAATAATTTTAATATGTATAAAAAATTTATAGAAAATATCTCTAACTCAATTAGTTCTTCTGTAGCAAATAACTATAATGAGAAACTACAATCTACAATTACTAATTTAAAAAATAAAATTGTTGATTATGAAAAATTTGTTCCTCCAGGACATTTTTATTCCCCAATGCCAGACTTAGAATATATAAAAGAAAACGAAGATCAAATTTTTAGTAATCAGATATCTACAATCCCTGGGATTGATATGAATGATGATTCACAAAAAGAACTTCTTTTAAAAATTTCAGAGTTTTATTCTGAAATAGATTTTGAAGATGAAGATTCAGGGAAATATAGGTATTACTATAACAATGATCAGTTTACTTATGGAGATGCAATAACTCTATATTCTATGATTAGAAACTTTAAACCAAGTAAGATAATTGAAATCGGATCTGGGTACTCTTCTGCCTTAACACTTGATGTAAACCAAAAGTTTTTTGATTCTAAAATTAATTTAACTTTTATTGAACCATATCCTGAAAGATTAAAAAGACTAACTAAAAATGATAACATTGAGTTAATTGAGAAAAAAGTTCAGGAAGTCCCATTAGAAACTTTTAATAACTTAAAAGAAAATGATATTCTTTTTGTTGATTCTTCTCATGTATCAAAATGTTTTAGCGATGTTAATTATATTCTATTTCACGTACTGCCGAATCTGCCTAAAGGCGTAATTGTTCATTTTCATGATATATTTTGTAATTTTGAATACCCTAAAGCTTGGGTATTTGAAGGACGTGGTTGGAATGAAAACTATATTTTAAGAAGCTTTTTACAGTTTAACAGTGATTTTAAAGTTATGTTTTTTAATGACTATATATACAGAAAAGAAGCTAACTTTGTAAAAGAAAAAATGCCTCTTGTTTCAAGAAATAATGGTGGTTCGATCTGGCTTAAAAGAGTTTAATACTATTTTAACTACAAGCATTAACATAGTCAGGTATCTGTACCAAATTATTATTTACTTGCTTAATTAACTTATTAATCTTTCTTTTATGCCTTCTTACTTTTTTATTTGAATCAGAACAAGACCTTCTAACTAATCTTTTTTTAATATAGTTTAATCTTTTTAACTTAGCTTTAATCTGTCTTTTAATTAATCTATTATCATAAATTGGACAATTTAAATCCGTATCAACTCTTAAATCTACCCAAACCATATTCCAAATATCATGATATAAATCTATTGATCTATTTAATTTTTTATTTACATAAAACTTATTAACACCTTCACAAGAGTTTAATAAAGTCTTAGCTAAACTCACATTTACTTTACTTACCACAGCTGTTAAACTATCAAGTGCAGTTTGTTCAATTTTTTTGTTTATTGCATAAAAACCAAAATCATAAGTTAAGTCCTCTCCCGAACTTGGTGATGTCATCATAATAGCAGGAAAACCATTCATTAAAGTAGCATCTGAATCAACTGAATTGTTTGTACCTGAATTAGTTAACGTCAATATAAAGTTATATAGAGGACCTCCTGAGTTAAAATTAGCTAGGCTATCTAACTTAATTGTAAAATCAGTATCTTTTTCAACATCAAAATAATATCTCCCATTAGTATTAGTTAATGTTGATTGAACTAAATTTCCTACTGAATCATAAAGATTAACTATTACTCCTGGGATTACTAACTCATTCTGATCTTGAACTCCATCTTTATTAGTATCGTACCATACATAATCTCCAATCCTTACCTTACTACCGTTAGAGCCACCATCAGAACCTGAATCTAAACCACCATCTGAGCTTCCATCGGAACTGCCATCAGAACCTGAATCTAAACCACCATCTAAGTTTCCATCAGAGCCACCATCAGAACCTGAATCTAAACCACCATCTAAGTTTCCATCAGAGCCACCATCAGAACCTGAATCTAAACCACCATC
>ENA-ORXR01000735-ORXR01000735.1-marine-metagenome-genome-assembly--contig:-NODE-735-length-40635-cov-5.717269_pt1 | contig 40635 bp, 41 predicted proteins | sample MGYA00237866_ERZ511479 | MGnify/ENA metagenome assembly ERZ511479
ATAGCCCGCTATTCGCCCTTCTCACGCCTTGCTGGACGAGCGCCTGAGCACCTGAGATGCTCAATTTATTATGGGACAGACCCTCAGGGCCGTTCAAAGCAACCTAATCACACAGGGGGGCGTGAGTCTTAGAACTATATGAACATCAACACTTTCAGGAAACTCGCGCGCGAGTCTGGCAGGTACCTGTTCGTCAAGCAGCAGCTTCATTTCCTGAAGTCAATTGATGCAAGGCGTGTTCAAGAAGGGCGGTAGCCTGTTTACGACTCACAGACGGAAAATCTTCGAGGAAGACTTCAAGGCTATCTCCGGCTTCCAGGTGTTCAAAAAGAATACGAATAGGCACACGTGTGCCACAGAATACCGCTGTACCGTTAAGAATCTCAGGGTCTTTGTGAAAAATTTTCTCTAACATATTCTCAGCCTCTGAGGTCATTATACAGCGGATTAGTGACTGATAGTTTCACCTATCAAACGACAGGATGGGGCCTGTCAACGCCTGACGGCAGGGCAGAATGCAGGGACAGTCGAAATGCATAGTTTATTTTGTCTCCAACCCTTAGTGGGTCCTGACCACGCGCGCCTTGTCACGCTGCCAGTCGCGATCCTTGATTGAGGCGCGTTTGTCGAATTCCTTTTTACCCTTGCCGATGCCTATCTCAATTTTGACCTTGCCGCTTTTCCAATACATGGACATGGCAACAATCGTATAGCCTTTGCGTTCAACGGCACCTATCAAACGCGATAACTCGCGCCGGTTGAGCAGTAGCTTGCGCGTTCGAGTGTTTTCGGCGACATAGTGGCTTGATGTTGAATTCAGAGGATTGATGTTCGCCCCGTAAAGGAAGGCCTCACCCCTGAGAATCTGTACATAACCATCCACAAGCTGCACCCGTCCTTCGCGCAGGCTCTTGACTTCCCAGCCTTGCAGTACCAGACCTGCCTCGAATTTTTCATCGATCTTGAAATCATAGGTGGCACGTTTATTCCGGGCAATGAGTGCACTGTTTGATACTTTATTGCCGCTCGTCTTATTTTTCTTCGCCATAGCTTTATTATAGGGGCAAAGTTGCCATGCCTAAAGTCAGGATGCCCGATTAGATGCCAAGCATTACACGTTCAGCCCTGGTTTCATACTCGGCTGCCAATATGTACTCCCTGGTGCATGATGTCGCCGCTTATCCGGCGTTTCTGCCCTGGTGTGCCAACGCCTCGGTGGCAGAACAGAGTGAAACCCATCAGTTAGCGACCGTATTCATGGATAAACGTATGCAGGGGCTCAAGTTTACGACACGTAACCGGCTGGATACCGATGAGGCTATTCATATGACGCTGGTGGATGGACCATTCAAAAAATTGCAAGGGGTATGGCGATTTACACCAATTGATGAAAAAGCCTGCAAGGTAGAGCTTGCCATAGAATTCGAATTCAAGAGCCGTGTACTGTCTGCGTTGCTGGGTGGGGCTTTTTCGAAAATCTGCGACACCATGGTTGCAGCCTTCGTAAAACGCGCTGATGAGGTGTATGCAGATACTCATTGAGGTGGTGTACGCTCTGCCTGAGCGGCAACAGTTGAAAACCTTGAACCTGCCAGAGGGTACGTGTGCTCGAGAGGCCTTAAGGCATGTACTGGCAGACGGGCTTGTGGTACTGGATGTCGCTGATGCAAAGCTTGCAACTGCAGAGCTACCCCTGGGGGTCTATGGGCAAAGTGTTCATGATGACTACGTGATGAAAAACGGTGATCGTCTGGAAATATATCGACCCCTGTTACAAGATCCGAAAGAGCGAAGACGCCAGGTGGCAGGGCGTCAGAAGTCCTGGATTGGCGCATCGCCATCGCGCTTTTCCCAGAAGTAGCGCTGTGGCGGCACTTCGCCGCTCTCTACACCCTGATTGTCATCAATGCTGGCCACTTTGTTGTCGACAAACACGATGATACTCTGGCAACCTTGAGGTGGTTGTGCGCCTGGGCAGCAACTTGCGGCGCAGGGGTGTCGAATTTTGGCTTACGGACAGGGTCACAACTGCAGTTGCGCGTCGTGATCTAAACTACCTGGTATCTGGCGATACTTTCATGAATAATATTATTTTCGATAAACGGGTTGATAACTGTCAGTGTTTCGATCGTTTGCTTATGCTGCAAATCTTCGCTGAATAGTACAGAGCACTTTGCTGTCGTTGCAGCTGCAACAATCAACGAGTCATAAAAGCTGAATTGCCAGCGGGAATGTATCTGTAACGCTTTTTCATAGAGTGTTGTTGTGGGAAACACGGTGCATAAAGGTGAGAGAATATCTTGTAAGTATGCAGAAGACTTTGGATACTTCATCGGCACCGCGAACTTTCGAATCGCTACATTGGGAAATTCTTGTACAACCTGATAGCTGATACATCCATGACGCGTACTGAGCGCGTGTTGCACTAGCTGCTGCGAAATTTTCCGCTTGACGCTGTCTTTGTTATCGAAGAGTAGACGATGGTATTGGTATCGAGAAAAAAGCTATCGGTCATTCATCTCGTCTCTGGTAAATTTGCGCCCGTTGGTGCGCACGTCACTTAGCTCGTGCATTAAGTTGAGATAACGCTGCACACGTTGTTCAGCTTCCTTGTCATCCATCGCGTACCCTTCCAGCCAGCGACGAAATTCAGCATTAAGCGTCGTATTTTGGCTTTGCGCCCTCTCTCTGGCTTTTTCAATCAGACGCTCTTCAGCGCTCAACGTAACGTTTTTCATACAACATTCCTCTTGCACTGGTGCAGTGTACACAGCACCAGTGCAACTGAGGTCGTCGATTTGATCTTGATTTATATTGTTGGGTGTGAATCTTAAAATCCTTGCCGGGTGCCAATTAAGCTTAGGGTCCGTCCCGCAATAACTTGGGCACCTGAGATGCTCAGGTTATTTTGGGAAGGGCCCTTACTGCTACCATCCGCGCATCTCTGCAAACATTCGCGTCAGAAGTCCTCAATTGGCGCCTCGCCATCGCGTTTTTCCCAGAAGTAGCGCTGTGGTGGCACTTCGCCGCTCTCTACATCCTGATTGTCATCAATGCTGGCCACTTTGTTGTCGACAAACACGATAGATACTCTTTTTGCTGTTATCGCGTTGCCCGCAGGACCTTGCGTGTATACATAGTCCCATCGATCAGCCTGAAACGGCGTTGCGACAACAGGGGTTCCAATAAGATTTCTGACCAGATCACGCTCCATGCCTACAGTGACACGCTCCAGCTGCTGCTGGTTGACCAGATTACCTTGTTGAATGGTTATTTTATGCGCTCTGGGTAGCCAGAACGGATCGCCGCCGCATGCCGATAAAAGACAAAGCAGCAGTGCACAGATAGCAGCACGCATAGGTAATATCCAAATAGGTTGCATATAGATCAAGGCTAGCAGAGATTGTCAGGACGTGGAGGTTGCAGCATCGAGCATTTCCTGTGCGTGCTGCTGGCTCTTTTTGGTCATTTTTGCACCACCCAGCATGCGTGCAATTTCATCCCGGGTGGCTTTGGCATTGAGGCTGGCTACCGCGGTGTGAGTCTTGCCGTCAACGACCTCCTTGGCAACCTTGAGGTGGTTGTGCGCCTGGGCAGCAACTTGCGGCAGGTGGGTGACACACAGTACTTGAGCGCGGCTGCCCACGCGCCTGAGTAGTTGGCCCACGGTTTCAGCAACGGCACCACCAACGCCGGTATCGACCTCATCAAATACAAGGGTAGGGACAGAGCGCGTATCGAGGGTTGCCAATTGAATGCACAGACTGATTCTTGAAAGCTCGCCACCAGAGGCAACCTTGGCTAACGGGGCTGGCTTGATGCCAGGATTTGGGCTGACTAAAAAGCTAATGGTGTCGATGCCATGCACGCGAGGTTCGCTTTTGTCGCTCTGGATATCGATGTCGAAAATACCGCCTGTCATACTCAAACCTTGCATGGCTTCAGTGATGTTTTTAGCTAACGCTTTTGCATGCTTTTTTCGGTGCCTGGTGAGTTTGGCGGCCTCGCTATTGTAGATGCTTCGAAGCGCCTCGCACTCACGCGTCAACTCATCAAGACTGTTGGCAGGATCGAGTAACTGCTGGTACTCATCACGTAATGACTCTTCAACCTGAGCGAGTTCATTCATCGGACATTGATGTTTTTTTGCTAAGCGATGCAACGCAGCGAGTTTGGTATCAAGCCATTGCAAACGGCTGTCATCGTGTTCCAGCGAACTGATTGAGCTTTGCACGGCCTGTGTCGATTCAGTTACCTGGATGATGGCTGATTCGATAAGGTCGAGGGATTCGCGCAGGCCTCCATCCATGCTCGCCAGTTCTGCAAGGGGCTTGATGGCGTTGTTGAGCGCAGGGTTTGCCTGCTCGTCAAGGCTAGCCAGTACCTCTGCGCCAAGCGCCATGATGCGATCGGTGTTGGCAAGCCATTGATGTTCTGATTCAATATCTCCAATGGCGAGTTTTCCGATATCCAGATCATCAAATTCCTGCAACTGAAAGTTGACAAGATCACATCGTTGTTCGCGGTTTATTGCATCGCTCTCATGATTTAGTAAAGTGTCGGCTGCCAGCTTCCAGGCCGCGAACGCCTTGGCGACTTTATCGCGTTGCCCGGTGCCGGCCACGGTATCAAGCAGACTACGTTGTTCGGTGTTTTTACCTAGAGTCTGATGCGCGTGCTGCCCGTGAATGGTCACAAGTTGACGACCGAGCTCGCTGAGCATTTGCACAGAGACCGGCACATCATTAATGCTGGCTCTGGATTTGCCGTTGGCATTGAGAGTTCGACGTAGAATACATTCACCCTCTGCATCCAGCTCGTTGCTCTCCAGCCACTGCAAGAGCTCGGGCATATCATCGAGAGTGAATGTGGCGGTAATGTCTGCGCGTTTCTGGCCTTGCTGAATGCTGTCGCTATTGGCCCGACCACCCAGAACCAGCCCAAGTGCCCCCAGAAGTATGGATTTTCCTGCGCCGGTCTCGCCTGTGAGGGCGGTCATGCCTGCATCCACTTCGATCTCTGAGGTGTCGATGATCGCAAAATGACGAATGTGCAAATGGGTCAGCATCGGCCGCTAACTCAGGCCCAATTCAGTTTTTCCCGAAGAATACGATGGTAGTCGTAGTCTTCGGGGTGCAGCATTCTCAGCCGTTCGGAGCTTCGCTGTATATAAACCATGTCTCCCATCATGGCATCCATGTAAACCTGGCCATCGCAGACTACTTGCGCTGCGACCACATCATCATCCCACAGATGCACTCGAATACGTGATTCACCTTCAATGATCAAGGGCCGACTGGTGAGGGTATGCGGGCAGATTGGGTGCACTATCAGGGCATCAATGGTGGGGGCAACAATAGGCCCGCCATTGGATAGGGAGTAGGCTGTACTGCCAGTGGGGGTTGCCACAATCAAGCCATCAGAGCGTTGATGGGTGACAAGTGCATCATCGATGATGATGTCGTAGTCCATTATCTGCAGTCGGTCACGCACCCGAATAACGGTGTCATTGAAAGCATAGGAGTTGGCTACGCATTCGCCGTCTCTAAGCACGCGGGTATGCAGCATGACCCGCATCTCTTCAATATATTCGCCGTTGAGTATGCTCTCCAACGATGAGAGTGCAGCACCGGGCGATACGTCAGCAAGAAATCCCAGTCGGCCCCGATTGATGCCCACCATTGGCACATTGCTGGGCCCCAGTTCGCGAGCAGCACCTAGCAGCGTGCCATCACCGCCAATAACAATGGCCAGATCGCAGTTGCTGGCGATCTCTTCAATCGGTGAGGTTGCACGGTTCTGGACAAGATGTTGTGTGCTTTCATCGAGCACAATAGCCAGGCTATGGCGCTCAAGGCACCTGATAACATCGTTTAATGTATTGGCCGCGCTCTCATCATCGGATTTAACGATCAGGGCAACTCGCGAGAAATTTGTCATCTCGTTAAAGTATCACGAGCTTGTGAAGAGTGCTGTTGATCCTGGCCGCATCACTGTTTGTTTTTCGAGTAGTGCAGCTCGGTAAGGGCATACAAATGGTTCAGGGCATCGCGCGCGCTAAGCCCATCGACATCCAGCTCCGCCAGATAACTGCGCACTGGATCAGGTTGCTCGAAGAGCTCCAATTGGGCAATCCGGGTACTTGCAACCGGTTGACCCGAAGGCATGGGGGCCTCATTAGCAGGCTCATCGATCGGGTTGACGGACTCTAGCTGAGCCAGTTTTTTCCGGGCGTACTGTAACGCATGCGACGGCATACCTGCCAGCTGCGCCACTTGTAGGCCATAACTGCGATTAGTGGCCCCTGCACGAATACGGTGCATAAAGATAATTTTCCCATCGTGCTCGACAGCATCCAGATGCACGTTGGCGATACTCGGATGATCTGAAGCCATGCTGGTCAATTCAAAATAATGCGTGGCAAACAGGCAAAGTGCGCGATTGTGCTCTGCCAGATGTTCGGCGCACGCCCACGCTAGTGACAAACCGTCATAGGTGCTTGTCCCGCGGCCCACCTCGTCCATCAGCACCAGTGACTGATCAGTTGCGTTGCGCAAGATATGTGAAGCTTCGGTCATCTCCACCATGAAAGTGGACTGGCCGCGGGCCAGATCATCCGAGGCACCTATACGAGTAAATATGCGATCAATGGGGCCGATGGTCGCTGAAGTTGCAGGAACATGGCTGCCGGTGTGCGCCAATAGAGCAATTAATGCCGTCTGGCGCATGAAGGTGGATTTACCGCCCATATTGGGACCTGTTATCAGTAACATCCGACGTTGATCGTCCAGATGGATCGGATTGGCTACAAAAGGTTCATCGATCAATGCCTCCACCACCGGGTGACGTCCACCTTCGATGCGCATTCCAGGCGTATCGTCAAGTACTGCCTGGCACCAGTCGTTCTCGCAGGCCATTCTGGCAAAGCTGTTAAGTACATCAAGGGTTGCGAGCACCTGGCCAATGTCACGCAAGCTGGGTAGTTCTGGTTGCAGCTTTTGCAAAATTCCGGAATACAGTTCACGTTCGCGAGCCAGTGATTTTTCACGCGCTCCCAGTACCTTGTCTTCGTGCTCTTTTAGCTCGGGGGTTATGTATCTCTCAGTGCTTTTCAGGGTTTGTCGGCGAATATAGTGTGCCGGTGGTTCTTGTTGTTTGTTGGTTTCAATGTAGAATCCATGCACGCGGTTATAACCGACTTTTAATGAAGCAATACCGGTGGCCTGCTTTTCGCGCTGCTCCATCTCCTTGAGAAAATTGTCAGCATTACTGCTAAGCCCGCGCAGCTCGTCAAGGGTTTCATCATAGCCATCTGCGATGACACCTCCATCGCGCAGAACTACCGGTGGATTTTCCTTGATGGCATTTTTCAACAGGGACGGGCATTGCAGTTCAGTGTTGAGTTGTTCAATGGCGGGCGCTAATGACATCGCCTTGTCGGTAATATCGTTTGCATTATCACCCTGCGTATCTTGAGCTTGTTGCAGCAACTTGACCAGCGCAGGCAGTTCTTCGAGACTCAAACGCAGACGTTCAAGTTCACGCGGTTGAACATTGCCGAGCAACACCCGTGTTGTAATGCGTTCTACATCATGAATACTTGCCAAAACCCTGGCTATGTCGTCGCAGTGCTGCTCCGCCAGCAACAGGCTGACCTGTGACTGACGTTGTTTGATCAGTTGTCGCTGGCGTAACGGTTGTTGTATCCAGGCGCGCAGCTTGCGTGCACCCATAGGGTTCGCAGTGCGATCGATGACACTGACCAGGGTGTGGCTGGCCTGACCTTGCATGTTTTCGGTCAGCTCCAGATGCTTTCGCGTGCCGGGATCGAGCACGATAGTATCCGCTGCGTTTTCCAGTGTTAAAGCGCTAACCTGAAGAACATCGTTGAGTTGGGTCTCACGCGCATAGCCCAGCGCCACAGCAGCAGCACTAATGATTAGTGGTTTATCATCGCAACCGAAGGCCTCCAGATTTCTTACCTTGAAGTGATCGAGCAGGTTTTGTCTTGTGGCTTTTTCATCGAATAGCCATGGCGCTCTTGATCGGCGGGTATAACCTTCCAGCGATGCATTCAATGGGCTGTTTTCGCTTAGCAGCAATTCGGCCGGGTTCAGCCTTGAAATTTCTGCCATGAGACTGGGAAGATCATCAACGCTCATGGCGATAAGATTTCCGCCAGCGACATCCAGCGCGGCAATGGCATACCCCTTGGCACTACCTTTAGCATCACTCTGCGCACTACCCTTGGTGCCACCTTGTGTACCACCTTGTGTACCACCTTGCGCAACACCACCCAGCACACCTTCACTAACACACACCAGCAGCGCTACGTCGCGGGCACTTAGCAAGCTCTCTTCAGTGAGGGTTCCGGGGGTGACAACTCTGACCACTTCACGGGTAACCGGCCCCTTGTTGCTTACTGTGCCAGTCTGTTCGCAGATGGCAACGGATAGCCCCCTGCGGACCAGCCTGCCCAGATAGTTGTCGGCAGCGTGGTGTGGAATACCTGCCATGGGAATTGGGTCGCCACCACTTTTGCCTCGCGCTGTAAGCGTGATGTCCAGAATTTCTGCAGCCCGTCTGGCATCTTCATAGAACAGCTCGTAGAAGTCGCCCATGCGGTAGAACAGTAGGGAATCCGGATGTTGTGCCTTGATGCCCAGATATTGTTGCATCATGGGCGTGTGTACGCTGGTATTCATTGGCATAGTGTACTGGCAATGTGCTCAGAGGCAATCATTGCCGAAGTCGGCAAATGCTACCGCAGAGCGGCATGTCGTTCGCGGATGTGATTAGTTTGCGGTTGTGTTTGGCCGCCAGTGTCTACGCCTGCGTCTATTTGTCAGTGTCTATATATATTAATGGTTATTTGCTGAAGGCCATTTGCTGATGACTATATGCAGATGACTATTTGTCAGTGCCTACCCCTTGGCGTCTACCCAATAGTGTCTATCATTGAACATCAGAAACCCAGGCACCCAATATGATTGAACAATCAGAGGACAGTACGAATATTTCCATCCTGTCGCTAGCTGAAGAGCTGGGGACTTGTCTGGACAGTGCTGGTCTATGTATCACAACGGCTGAATCATGCACCGGCGGCTTGATTGCAGGAGCAATCACTGAAGTGGCGGGTAGTTCCGGCTGGTTCAGGCACGGTGTTGTTACCTATTCTAATGAAGCAAAACAGACACTTCTGGGCGTTGCAGCAAGTGTTTTCGAACAGCACGGTGCTGTGAGTGAGGCGTGTGTGCGAAGGATGGCAGAAGGCGCGTTGCAACGCTCTGGCGCGGACGTTGCAGTATCTGTAAGCGGAATTGCAGGCCCGGGTGGTGCCACCGCTGACAAACCTGTTGGTACGGTGTGGATCGGGTGGGCTGTGCGGAGTCGTGACACAGTACACGCTGACAAATCTCACGAGAGGCCGAATCAGGATGTTAAAGTGGACGCTCGGGAATTTTTGTTCTCTGGAGATCGTCGACTAGTGCGTCGACTGGCAGTGATTGAGGCCTTGCGTGGTACCATTTCAATAATCGATAACGTAGGATTGCCTAAATGATGAAAGCTCGTTTTTTAACCCTCGAAAGTTACTCGCCGCTGTCCAGAAACATAGTGTTCGCAGCAGGCATAGCGCTGTTCTCAGGCCTGGCAATGGCGCAGGAGGGCTCTTCGACAAAAGAATTGGAGAAAAACCTCGAAGAACAGCGCATAGCGCTACAAGAGGCCATCAGCAATCGTGAGTCCACTGCAGCGAAGGTTGAGGAGGTCAAGGGTTCCATCGCAGAGGCTGAAGAGCGCAGGGCCAAGATCGAAGAAGAACTCAAATCATTGTGTGAAGAGCAAGAGTCTTTGAAGGAAGGATCGTATGACGAATGCATGAGCAGTTTAGAAAGCTGATCTTTTTTACAGTATTTTTCGTTTTTTCATCCCCTAAGCGTTATTCGATGTGAAATAATCTGTTCATCGGTACAAGCCATGGAATGGTGTTGCCGTACTTCACAGATGGGAGAACACGCAAGTGGACGACAACAAGAAAAAGGCTCTTTCTGCCGCGCTCGGGCAAATCGAAAAACAGTTTGGCAAAGGCACCATCATGCGTATGGGTGATGATGCCGTCTCAAGAGACATCGACGTCATATCTACAGGCTCTCTGGGCCTGGATCTGGCATTAGGGATTGGCGGCCTGCCACGGGGGCGTGTTTGCGAAATCTACGGCCCGGAGTCATCCGGCAAGACCACCATGACGCTGCAAGTCATCGCGGAGTGCCAGAAGGCCGGGGGCACCGCTGCTTTTGTTGATGCAGAACACGCTCTGGACCCGGTGTACGCACGCAAGCTAGGCGTAGATGTAGACGAACTTCTCATATCCCAACCCGATACAGGCGACCAGGCACTCGAAATTGTCGACATGCTGGTACGCTCCTCAGCCGTTGATATCATTGTTGTGGATTCGGTCGCAGCCCTTACGCCCAAGGCAGAAATTGAAGGCGACATGGGTGATTCTCACGTCGGTCTGCAGGCTCGTCTCATGTCCCAGGCGCTACGTAAGCTCACCGGCAATATCAAGCGCACAAACACGCTGGTTATCTTCATTAACCAGATCCGAATGAAAATCGGCGTCATGTTCGGTAGTCCGGAGACAACCACTGGCGGTAACGCGCTTAAATTCTATTGCTCGGTCAGAATGGATATTCGACGTATCGGCGCTATCAAGCGTGGCGACGAAATTGTCGGTAACGAAACCCGTGTAAAAGTCATCAAGAACAAGATGGCCCCGCCGTTCAAACAGACCGAATTCGAGATTCTTTACGGAGAGGGTGTCTCGCGTGAAGGCGAGCTCATCGATTTGGGTGTGCAAAACGGTTTGGTGGACAAGGCGGGAGCCTGGTACAGCTACAACGGCGACAGAATCGGTCAGGGTAAAGAGAATGTACGCAAACACATGATCGAGCACCCTGAGATGGCTAACGAAATAGACGTCAAACTGCGTGAAATGCTGTTGCCTTCTACCGGTTCTTCAATCAAGGCAGAAAAGGCAAACGAAGCAAAGGCGCAAGAGAAGGCCGCAGAGGCGGAAGCTGAAGTCTGATAAAAAAGATTCGGGAATTGCGGCCAATCTCACTCCCGAACAACGCATACAGCAGGCATATAATGCTGCTGTACGGCTTTTGGGTAGTCGCGATCACTCCGCTTTCGAACTCACCAGAAAATTAAGACAGCGCGAACACGCCGATGATGTCATCGAGGCAGCGCTGGAAGAGCTTGTTGCCCTTAATTATGTCAACGACACGCGTTACGCTCAGCTGTACACCGAGCAACGCCTGTCCAAGGGATATGGTCCACTATCTGTAAGAGCCAAGCTGCGACAACGCGGTGTTGCCTCGCATTTGGTCGACTCGGCTTTGAAAGAGCAAAACATCAGCTGGGTGGAGCTGGCACAGGCTGCACTGGAGCTTCGCTTCGACTCTCAAACCATAAACAGCCGTGACCAGCGCGATATGGCGCGTATGTCACGGTTCTTAGGCGCACGTGGTTTCTCATCCAGCGATTCGTTACGCGCCCTCACACTTGCGCGCAAGTAATTATGAATAAAGAGACTATGCGCAAGGCCATGTGCCGGTTTACACTACTCCCCCCTTGTAGTTTGCCGCTCTTCCAATGTCTGCCTCGAAGCCTGTCTCAACCTCTGCTATCCGTAATCAGTTTCTCGACTATTTCAAGAGCGAGGGGCACGAGATAGTCGCATCCGGCTCTCTGGTGCCTGGAAACGACAAAACCCTGTTATTCACCAATGCAGGCATGGTGCAGTTCAAGGACCTTTTCACTGGCGATGAGGTGCGCGAATACAAGCGGGCTACCACCTCTCAGCGATGTGTGCGGGCTGGTGGCAAACACAATGATCTGGACAATGTGGGCTATACCGCCAGACACCACACCTTTTTCGAGATGCTTGGCAACTTCAGTTTCGGCGATTATTCAAAGCCTGAGGCCATCCGTTTTGCATGGACATTCCTGACGGACAAGCTGGGACTGCCAGAAGACAAGCTCTGGGTCACCGTATTCGAAGAAGACGATGAAGCCGAGGCCCTATGGATAGACAAGATCGGTGTGCCAGCTGAGCGTGTCATACGGATTGGTGCCAAGGATAATTTCTGGATGATGGGAGACACAGGTCCTTGCGGTCCGTGTTCCGAGATTTTTTATGATCACGGGGAAGAGGTATGGGGTGGGCCTCCCGGATCACCGGAGGAGGATGGCGATCGTTATATTGAGATCTGGAATCTGGTCTTCATGCAGTTTGACCGTTCGGCCGATGGCACGCTGACACCGTTGCCCAAGCCGTGTGTAGATACAGGCATGGGTCTGGAACGCATTGCAGCCGTGTTGCAACATGTACACAGTAATTATGAAATCGATTTGTTCGCACGGCTGATTCGCGACACGGCCGCCTTACTCAACGTTGATGACCTTAGCCTTCCTTCCTTGCGTGTAATCACTGACCATTTGCGTTCGTGCTCATTCCTGATTGTTGATGGCGTTATTCCGAGTAATGAAGGTCGAGGCTATGTGCTGCGCCGGATAATCCGCCGTGCCGCCCGGCACGCTAATAAGCTCGGTGCTACCGAACCGTTCTTCCATAAGCTTGTGAAGTCTCTGGTTCGAGAGATGGGTGAGGCTTATCCGGAGCTTGTTGCAGCTCGCGAAGAAGTCGAGCATCAGCTTTTGCAGGAAGAGCTACGCTTTGCAGCGACTTTAACGGCAGGGCTGGCGATTCTCGACGATGAAGTGTCACGTCTTGATAGCAAACTCATACCAGGAGAGCTCATCTTCAAGCTGTACGATACCTATGGTTTTCCGGCCGATCTGACCGCAGACATTGCCCGTGAGCGAGAACTTGACGTCGATATGCCTGGCTTTGAAGCCAGCATGGAGGCGCAGCGTAATCGCGCTCGCGCAGCCAGTAACTTCGCCAGACAAGGTCTGGATTTTCAGGCCGACACAGTTACCGAGTTTTTGGGATACACAGAACACGCTGCTGATGTTCGTGTCACAGAGCTGTTTGTGGATGGCCGGTCAGTTGAAGCCATAGCCGATGGGCAGAATGCCTGGGTAGTACTTGATCGCACGCCATTCTATGGTGAATCCGGAGGGCAGGTAGGTGATATTGGTCAGCTTGCAAAAAGCAACGATGTCACCTTCGAAGTACTCGATACGCAAAAACAGCGTAAGGCATTTGCACATGCAGGCACCCTTGTGGGTGCAAAGCTTGCTGTTGGCGATACCGTCAAGGCTGTGATTAACACAGAGCGTCGTCATCGCATAGAACAGAATCACTCATCGACGCATTTATTGCATGGCGCACTGCGTTCGGTATTGGGTACGCATGTGGAGCAAAAAGGCTCTTTGGTCAATGATCAGAACCTGCGTTTCGACTTTTCTCATTCGGAGGCGATAACCGCTGAGCAAAAAATTGCGATTGAACAATGGATGGATCAGGAAGTGCGTGCCAACAGTCAGTGCTCTATCGAAGAGATGTCAATGGAGCAGGCCATCGAGGCAGGAGCCATGGCATTGTTCGGCGAAAAATATGGAGACTTGGTGCGTGTCGTCAAGCTTGGTGATCGCTCTATTGAGCTTTGTGGTGGAACGCATGTTAACGCTACCGGTGATCTTGGTGGAATCAAGCTGCTTAGCGAGGGTGGTGTTGCCGCCGGTGTTCGACGTATCGAGGCGGTCAGTGGTTCTGCTGCGCTAATTCACACACAATCAATGGAACAACAACTTGATGCTGTTGCCGTCGCACTCAAGGCACCCAAAAGCGACGTCATACCTAAGCTTAAGCAGTTGCAAGAGCGCAACAAGGAACTTACTCGTCAGCTGGAGCAGGTACAGGCCAGACTTGCAGCTTCGGAAGGTCGGGATATGGCAAGTGGTGCCCGTCAGCATGGTACGGCCAATATTCTGCTAAAAGTTGTGGCTGACGCCGATGCAAAGGGTTTGCGAACTCTGGTGGATCAGCTGCGTATCGAGCTTAAACCTGCTGTATTGGTACTGGCCAGTGAGAAGGCGGGTAAAGCCTCTTTAGTTGCCGCAGTCGATGTATCGCTGCATGAGCAGATTAAAGCTGGCGATCTTTTAAAACAGGTGGCGGGTGTTCTGGGTGGTCGTGGCGGCGGTCGAGCCGATCTGGCACAGGGAGGTGCAGATTCACTTGAGAACATCGATGCTGCGTTTAATGCAGCTAATGTCTGGCTGGACAAAAAACTCCTTGCTGCGGGTGTCCCCGGCCCTTAGTCCCGCATCCAAAAAATTAAACACTACAGGTTGGTTTTTTCATCATGGCGTTTCTGGTTAAGAAGTACGGCGGTACTTCAGTGGGTACGATTGAACGAATCCAGCACGTTGCTGGTAGTCTGAAAGAGGCCCACGAGGCTGGCGATCAAATTGTCGTGGTGGTCTCTGCCATGTCGGGTGAGACCAATCGATTGGTGGGGCTGGCGCGTGAAGTGCAGCCAGCGGTGGTCGATGTGCGTGAGCTCGATGTGCTTCTGGCAACCGGTGAGCAAGTTACCATTGCATTGCTGACTATGGCTCTGAAAGAGCTGGGTGTTGAAGCCTGTTCCTATACCGGTGCGCAGATAAAAATTCTGACTGATGACAGCCACAGCAAGGCACGCATCATCAGTATTGATACCGACCGGATTATGGACGATATCAATGCTGGCAAAATCGTTGTGGTAGCAGGTTTTCAGGGTGTTGATGAAAAAGGCAATATCACCACACTGGGCCGCGGTGGTTCGGATACCTCAGCCGTAGCGCTGGGGGCAGCGCTCAAGTGCGATGAGTGTCAGATCTTCACCGATGTCGATGGTGTTTACACCACTGATCCTCGCGTTGAAAGTCGCGCACGTCGTCTGGAGCGTATAACGTTTGAAGAGATGCTCGAGATGGCAAGTTTAGGCTCCAAGGTTCTACAGATCAGAGCCGTTGAATTTGCCGGAAAGTACAATGTGCCCCTACGCGTGCTGTCGAGCTTCAAGCCCGGCGAAGGCACACTAATTACTTATGATGATGAGGAAAACAGCATGGAACAAGCGCTAGTATCCGGCATAGCGTTCAATCGGGACGAGGCGCAAGTCACCGTCACCGGTGTGGCTGATCAGCCTGGCACCGCGTTCGCGATTCTGGGGCCTATCTCGGACCTGAATATCGAGGTGGATATGATCATCCAGAACATTGGTGCCGATGAGACCACCGATTTTACGTTTACCGTCCACCGCGATGAGTACTCACGCGTGATTGATTTTTTGCAGTCCAGGCAGGAAGAGCTTGGTGCGGCCAGCATCACTGGCAATGATCGCATCGCCAAGCTATCGATAGTCGGAGTAGGGATGAGATCCCATGCCGGTATCGCCAGCCGAATGTTCAGAAGCCTGTCAGACTCGGGTATTAATATGCGCCTTATCACCACCTCTGAAATCAAGATCAGCGTTGTGATTGATGAGAAGTATCTTGAGCTGGGTGTAAGAGCATTGCACGAAGAGTTTGAACTGGCTGCACCTTAGGGCCCGTCCCACAATAATTTGAGCATCTCAGGCGCCCAGGCATCTCGCCCCGCTGCGTTGTTCGTCGGTTGAATAGCTATTCGCCCGTATCCGTCCTTGCTGAATGAGCGGACTGGGCGCATCCGATGAATATCCGAAAATGCGCTTTTATTCTGTCCTCAGCCTTTTCTGTCCTCAGCCTTGGTGATGCTGTGACAAGGTGCAATCGTTTAACGACTACAAAGTATTGTGACAACGTAATGCTCAGTCGTTACTAAACCTGATTGTAAATAAACGTGTCCAGCTTCAGGCGCTGGCTGCCTGTTTCTGCCAGTTAATACATGTTACATCATCGTGTAAAGGGTTCGTGGAGCATGTAACCCGTAAAACCTGACTGAGGTTTCATTACCGTTAAAACTAACCACTTGATCTCTCACCTACCGTTGTAGAGGTATTTTTACTGACATAATCAGCACAACGCAGATCGGAACATGCGGTTTGCGGAGCACTTGTCAGGTGTCGCCTTCCGAGGGCATCGGTAGTGGGGGGGCTGTTTTCAGCCATTGGTTGAGCGACGTACACAGGAGTTAGAAGATGTTGATTTTGACAAGACGGGTCGGTGAAACGCTAATGATTGGTGACGAGGTCACCGTTACGGTTCTAGGCGTCAAGGGTAATCAGGTACGGATCGGGGTAAATGCGCCAAAAGAGGTTGCGGTCCACCGCGAAGAGATCTACGAACGAATCAGAAAAGAGCAGCAGATAGATACCGTTGAGCAAAAGTGCGCTGTTGCCACTTGACCATCACGTTCGGTGCTGAGATTATTTTCACGCTGAGTGCGAAATAGCGTCTGATGTGGGTTGACGCGGGTACGTTCTCCCACCATAATTCGCCCTGTGCAAAACACGCGCCCGTAGCTCAGTTGGATAGAGTACCTGGCTACGAACCAGGCGGTCGGAGGTTCGAATCCTTCCGGGCGCGCCAGTTTTGTTCAAAGCCTGTTCTTGCGTTATGGTTTACGTCTGACTTCCGCAGATTTATAAACGGTGGCAGGCAGTCCATTCACTCCTGAAAGGCTGTATAGCGACTTGTTCATAACAAGTGTGGGCAAAATAAACGGAGAAGTGGCCGAGTGGCTGAAGGCGCTCCCCTGCTAAGGGAGTATACGTTTTATAGCGTATCGAGGGTTCGAATCCCTCCTTCTCCGCCATTGGTTTGAGACTCGGACGAATCTGGTCCAGAGCAAAAATTTCATTCTGCAGGGCTCGAGCCAGCGATCTCATAACCAGAATCTTGACAAGCGATCGCCTGCGACATGTCGAGTGAGGTCCGAAAAGTGTCGGCCCGAAGAACCAGATCGGGCAAAGGCTGGCCATCCCTCCCACGGTACAGCCACCGCCAATAAACACCTACCCTTATTATTCCTCCGCCCGCCCGTCCAACATTCATTAAACTACAGCATAAGAAAACCCGACGGGGGATGGGATTCAGTGAACAATAATCAACTTGTAGGCGACATCGGTGGGACCAACGCACGATTCGCCTTGCTTGACGATGCGGGTCAGCCGACGGCTACGCGCACTTTGCGTGCGGATGACTTTCCTACTCTGGCAGCAGCTTTGAATACCTACCTTGCCGAGCAGGACATAGAGGGCGTTAAGGAGGCGGCGATCGCGGTAGCGACGCCTGTGGTTGCCGATGCCGTAAAGCTGACCAACAACCATTGGTCGTTCTCGATCGAAACTACCCGCAAGGCAATGGGTTTGGAAAAACTGCATGTAATAAATGATTTCACAGCGCTTGCCCTGTCAGTGCCACATTTACCGGCTACCGATCTGGTGAAAGTGGGTGGTGGCGAGTCTGCCAATCATCATGCCATCGCTGTCATTGGCCCGGGAACCGGCCTCGGTGTCTCCGGGCTAGTGCCTTGTGGTGATCATTGGAATGCCTTGCAAGGCGAGGGAGGTCACGTATCGCTTGGCGTGCGTACACAGCGAGAGTTCGCCGTGTACGAACAACTGATGAACAGATTCCGGCACGTCTCCGCAGAGCGTTTTCTATCAGGCCCGGGGCTGGTCAATATCGTTAACGCCTTGCGTGAGCTGGATGGTCTACCAGCACGCGATTTTTCACCTGCCGAAATCAGTGAGTTCGGCATGCACGACTTTCTGGCCCGTCAAACACCATCAGAACCCGACAGTGACAGTATAGTGAGTAGCGTTGAGCGAAAAAGCTGTGAAGAAGCTCTGCACATCTTCTGCAGTTTGCTGGGTTCTTGCGCTGGCAACCTGGTACTGACACTCGGTGCAGAGGGAGGTGTTTATATCGGTGGTGGAATCGTCCCAAGATTGGGTGAGTTCTTCGTACAATCAGAATTTCGTCGCGAGTTTGAAGCCAAGGGTCGAATGCAGGCTTATCTGGAAACCATTCCAAGCTATGTCATACATTCGCCGTATCCTGCACTAGTGGGAGCTGCCCAGTTATTGAGCTAGCCTGTCCGGGAACAGAGTGACTGATCGATAGAGGAGGCGATATTCTGGCGGGCCGCCTGCGGCTTCGAGTGCTGTTCCCGGACAGGCTCCGGGCTACATAAATAACGTCGTGCACACTTTATTTAACTAGTCGTTTGATGCTAAATGAATCCTCCCTGATCAAATCAGTAAGTGAGGGGCTACGGCGCGCAAGTCACATCAAGCGACTGACGTTTGCGTACACACGAACGCTCACTGCATCGAGGTGATTATGAATCGCTTGCACCAGACTTCTCTGAAAAATCCGGCTATTCCAGCAGCTGAGCACCCTGAAAAGGAAATTCACCAACAACCCTGTCAGAAAACCCCCAGGCTCATTCGTCATAATCCTAACGCTGATGCCAGCCACAACACGGTTGCATTGATACTCGCAGGAGGGCGTGGAAGCCGGCTACAGCCTTTGACCCAGAGACGCTGCAAACCGGCGGTACCCTTTGGAGGAGGTTTCAGAATAATCGACTTTACGTTATCCAATTGTATTAATTCCGGCATACGACGGATAGGCGTATTTACGCAGTACGAACAATATTCACTGATCAGGCACCTGCAGAAAGGATGGAATTTCTTGTATCGTGATTATGATGAATTTATCGATGTCATGCCGGCCCAGCAACGCTATAGCGATAACTGGTATCAAGGCACTGCAGATGCGATTGCTCAAAACCAGGAATTTCTCAAACGTCTGTCACCAGAATTCACCTTGATACTAGCTGGCGACCATATCTATATGGCCGATTACCGCCGCATGATCCAACAGCATGTAATCAGCGATGCTGATGTGACTATCGCCTGCTGCGCTATTCCTCTGGAAACTGCGGGTCAATTTGGTATAGCTGAAACCAATGAACGGGGCAGGATTGTCAGGTTTCAGGAAAAACCTGATAACCCTTCCGGAATAAAAGGCCGACCGGGTTTGGCGCAAGCCTCGATGGGGCTTTATCTGTTCAAGACAGAGCTGCTGCTGGAATGTCTGGCCGAGGACAGCCGCAAGCCGGGCTCCAGACACGATTTTGGAGCAGACGTTATTCCTGCTCTTGTGACATCGCATAATGTTATGGCCTATGCCTTCGAACAAGCTCAGACTGAAGACTACTGGCGCGATGTTGGCACCATTGACGCCTACTACGAGGCCAATATGCAACTGCTAGATCCGGAACCGTCTATCGATCTCAACAACCGCGACTGGCCTATTCATACGTATGTGTCCAACGCCTTCCCTACACACTTTGCAGTAGATTCGCTAGGTCATAGAGGCTTGGCCACTGATTGCATAGTCGGTTCGGGGTGCACCTTATATGGGTCGCAAGTACGCCACTCAATACTATTTTCAGACGTGCAGATCAGCGAACAATCACAGGTTGATAACTCCCTGATATTACCTGGCGCCGTTATTGGCAAGCGATGTCGGATCAGGAATGCCATCATCGATTCCCATACCCGCATAGAAGATGGTACTGAAATTGGCTACGATGAAAATAGCGATGCAATTCACTACCGGATAAGTGAGAAAGGCATCGTCGTGGTCACCCCTGGCGATATTGGTAACGTGGAGCTCATGTTGCGCCGGGCCGAAAGAAAAACCTTCGCAGAAACTGATACATTGTTAGAATCTTCAACCTCAGTGCAATTCACGCTCAGCCGGTCTGATTAACAGCTGCTACCCATTACTTCTTGTCATCAAGAGTCGTCATTGCGAGCACCCCTTGCAGGCACTCATTGCCGCATTCTTCATCACAGTTGCACATACCGCCTGAGTGTCAACGACATCAATCGTCAAAGTCCAGAGTCATTTGCAAGTCATTTGTATTTTTACCGGCCGCGCTTTTCTTACCCTTACCCTGACCATTGGACGAGCGACGGCGTCCAGCTCGATCGTTGCCAGGTAGTCTGGAGCCATGTTTAACAAGGACGACCGCTGATGCCTCTTGCCCGGCAGCGCTTTTTCGAATAGCGTAAACCTGATCGCGGATCGTGCGGGTGTTGGATGCAATATCAGTAACAGGTTCTGGATATTCTCCTAATGTTCGCTCGTTATATTGTGCTATTTCGGTGGCTTCAAATTCACGTAGCTCAGGTACCCAGCGTTTAACGAAAATCGCCTCGGGGTCCTGATCCAGTAACTGCTTGTGTGGGCTGTATACCCGCAGGGTGTTAATGCCGACGATGCCCGCCTGCATTTGTATCTGCGAAAAATGAATGCCCGGTTCATAGTCCAGAAAAACGCGCGCTAATGGGTAATGCAACGATTTCCAGCTTTGTGCCAGGCCAAAGCAGGCAGCACTGACCACCATGGCACGCATTCTGAAATTGAGAAAACCAGTGGCAGCCAGACAACGCATACAGGCATCTACTAATGGCAAGCCGGTTTGTCCGTTTTGCCATGCATCCAGTAGTTGCCGGTTATCAGCGTAGGCAAGATTTTTGTAGGCTGGGTTCAGCGCCTCAAATTCCATGCAAGGTGCAGATTCAAGGCGCTGAATAAAATGATCATGCCAATGCAAACGTGACTGGAACGCCTTGAGACTCTTGCGCCATTGATGCACCTGTGGTGCTTGTGAGGAGGTCAGTTCTCGGTCTCGTTGCCAGGTGGTATGAAAAACCCGCCGTAGGCTGATTGTGCCCCAGGCAAGATGTGCCGACAAACGTGAACCTGCTTCAAACGCTTTGTTGGGAGAGGAAATACCGCCCGAGTAGGCAACGCCGCGGTTATTCAGAAAATCGTGCAGGACATCTTTTGCACAGCCCTCATTAACAAGCTGTGTTTTATCCAGCCTGATGCGTAAGTCGGGTGCCTGTTTCGAGAGGGTATCAAACGACGGCCATCGCGCCTCTGGTATACCAGGTTGCCAGCTAAGTATGCGCACAGGCGCAGCCTTGGGAAGAGTATTCATCAGCCTTTCACGAATGACAGGCTGGCGTTTATCTCGATCTTTCAGTCCGCGTATGACACCGTTCTGATGAGCCTCGTGCCAGTGAATACTGTGCCGATTGACCCATTGATGGACCGCCTTGTCACGCCTGAAGGTAATGTCCGATCCGCTCTCTTCATGGCTGAACAAGGCATCAAAGCCTGCGATGCTTCTAATGCGCTCGAATACTTCGACCGCTTCGCCGCATAGCACTTTAAACACACCGCCGCAATCGTTCATACGACTGGATAAATGCTCGGCTGCCTGCTGCCAGGCGTTGTAGTGGAACAACGACGTCTCAGACGCCTGACACAATGATGGTTCTATGATGAACAGCGCCGTTACTGCATCGCATTGCTCAATAGCTGTAAGCAGCGCATCGTTATCGTCAAGCCGGAAATCGCGCTTGACCCACCATAGCCCGCGTTCGAAGCGTTTGCTCATTGTTGCCCACTCACTTGCTTTTGCCTGCCTGGCGACGACAACGCTCGGAGCAGTACTTGATACTCGGCCAAAGGCCTCGGGATGCCCACTTCTTGCGATTCTGGAAAGAGAGTTTGCAAACAGGGCACGTTTTGGTATCGAGGTGCGCTGTTTTCATGACTCACGTGCCTGTGGTCCGTCCATCCAAAATATGAGAAATACTGATATTTTGAATGGACGGACCACTAAGGCGCATAGGCCTTTATAGACCAACATGATGCTTAACCTGTTTAAAATACTGTGAAAAGCTGTTGAATGTGCTCTCTGGCATCGGATAAAGCCAGTTGCGTTCCACTACCTCTCCTGGCCATTGATTACAGGCGGGATATTCAGCTCTGACTACAGATGCATTGGCGCAGGCAGCGTGCAGATCATCGAGCGAGCCATAATACACGCTGGCGTTACAATGCCTTGCCCAGTGTTGGACAAACTGCCAGCGTTTGTCGCTCATCGGCCATTGACTGGCCAGATCAGTATCAACAAATACAATGTGTTGTTGTATATCTCGCTGCCAGTTGGGGTTAAGCTGCCATAAAGAGCGGAGTGCTACTTGACCTGTCAGGGCCGTGACAGGTAATCCCGGTATATTGTTGGAATAATCGGCAGCGCCTCGTTGGAGCATTCGCGCAGGTGGCGTAAGGTTTTCAAAAGCCTCATACGGGACGTCCAGCCAGCTGCCGGTTTGTGTTCTCTTACTGTACTTGTTGATATTGTCCTGATTAGCTACGTATTTTTTGTGGCTGAAGGTGCCTGCAATCCACTGCCAGCTCAGGGTGTTGCTCGCAAGGTCGCCATCAAGCAGATGATAGTGCAACCAACGGGCAGGTTCCTGCCAATAAGTCCCCACCATATTGCACGTCATTCCCGCTACCCACATCCGGGCATGGTTGTGCATAACCCCCTGTTGCACAAGTGCAGCGAGACATTCGTCAAGCACTTCAATCCCTGTGTTGGCATCCACCAAGGCCTGCGGCAGTTGATCGCTAAGTACATTGGTTTGCGGTTGGCGCATATCATCGAATATGTCATCCCCCGCCAGTTGCCAGGTGCGATGAAAGAACTCGCGCCAGCCCAGTTCAAATAACAGGCGATAACACGACTTCGGCTTATGAACTTTCAGTACGATATCGGCAATCTCTTGTGTATCGGACACACCATGCGTCAGGAAGGGGCTAAGCCAGGTGACATCGCCATCAAGGTGATTTCGTGTCTTGTCGTACGCGCGGGGATCAATCTGCGCGATTCGCTCCTGCACTTGCTCAGCACTACACAGAAAGTGTTCTAGCGTTGGTGTGTTCATCGTTTGCCTGTTAAAGAATCGCGGTGGGTCTGTACGCTGCAAAACTACGTAACACCCGGTATGACTACTGTAGCGCTCGTATTTCCCCATCAATTGTTCGTAGACCATCCACTTCTACGAGCGTCACCAGAAAAGGTTTTACTGGTGGAGCACAGTTTGTTTTTTGGTGATAAACAATACCCTCTGCGTTTTCATAAACAGAAACTTGCCTACCACCGCGCCACCATGCATGCCTACCTGGGCTTTCTGGAAAAGCAAGGGTTCAGCGCGGAAATCGTAAATTATGCGGCTGGTAAGTGCTGTCTCGCATCAATATGCAAGCGGATGAAAGGCGAAGGGGTTGAGCAAATCGTGGTCGCCGAGCTTAACGATTTCACGCTGCAAAAACGTCTGCTCGCCGCAGCCGCGAAAGCAAGGATCGCGGTCGACGAGCACGATACGCCCGGATTTATAAACACCACATCAGATAATCGTGAATGGCGTGATGGGCGCAAGCGCTGGTTCATGGCCGATTTTTATCAATGGCAACGCACCCGGCTGGATATCATGATGGAAGAAGGTAAGCCTGCGGGAGGGCAGTGGAGCTTTGATGAGGACAATCGTAAAAAGCTGCCTGAAAAAGAAATTGAGGCATTACCGTCGTTGCCGACTGTAAAACGCACGGTGGCCATTAGACAGGCGATAGAGTCGGTTGAAAATGACTTCCCGGATGCGCTTGGCGCTTTGGACAACTGGCACTATCCGATTACCCATGCCTCAGCCGAAAAATGGCTGGACACGTTTCTTGAGGAACGCTTTGTCAAATTTGGTTCCTTTGAAGATGCCATGGCCGCTGGCCATAATTGGCTGCATCACAGCGTGCTGACACCCATGCTCAATACGGGCTTGCTAACACCCCGGCAGGTGATTGATAAAGCGCTGAAATGCGCCGACGAGTCGAACGTGCCATTGAACAGCCTGGAAGGTTTTATTCGTCAAATAATAGGTTGGCGCGAATTCATGCGAGCAACGTATGACGATTTAAGTGTACCTATGCGCACAAGCAATCACTGGAAGCACACGCGCAAACTACCGCAGTCCTTCTATGATGGCACCACCGGTATCGACCCGATAGACGATGCCATTCATCGCATACTGGATACCGGCTACTGTCATCATATTGAACGCCTGATGATTCTTGGCGGATTCATGTTTCTCTGCGAGATAGATCCTGACGAGATCTATAACTGGTTCATGGAGATGTTCATCGACAGTTACGATTGGGTGATGGTGCCCAATGTTTATGCCATGAGTCAGCACGCCGATGGCGGCTCTATAACAACCAAACCCTATTTCTCTGGCTCAAACTATGTGTTAAAGATGAGCAATTACAAGAAAGGTGAATGGAGTGAAATATGGGATGCCTTGTTCTGGCGCTGGATTCTGCGCAACAGTGAAAAACTGAAAGGCAATCCGCGATGGGCAATGATGGTGCGCAACGGTGAGAAAATGAGTGAGGAGAAGAGGAGTGCGCACCTCAAAACGGCAGCGTCATATCTGAAAAGCTTGCGCTAACTTGCAGTCTGCTTATCCTTGTGGGCGGTCTATCGCCAACTTATCGCCTCACGACTGCAGAAAAATCGAAAGGTTCCCACAAGTGCTGCAGTGTTAAGTTGCACGAATACCGTAATAAAATTGACAGCCTTGTTGTTGGTTCCGGGCAAGCCTGCATAACCAGCACCTGCCAACGCATACAGCATCACTTGGCCAGCAAGCATCACTTGCAAGAAAAAGCTTCCGCTTATTGCACCCGCTAAAGCTGACAGCAAGCAGATGATCATTGCAAATGGCACTAGCAGCCTGAACAGCTTGTGTGATAGAAATTGCGCCCATACCGGGTTTTTAGCCGGGCTGAACAGCCAGGTGTTTTTCATGAATGATTGCCAATTGCCAGCCAGCGTACGCACCTTACGCCGGAATTCCAGAGCCATATCGTCATTCGTGTGATCAAATGCATAAGCGCCAGGAACGAACAGGGTACGCATGCCTTGCCTGAGTAGACTGACAGGTGTTTCAAAGTCATCAAGCAAAGTTCCCAGAGCGTTGGGAATGTAATCTTCGCGCCTTATGGCATACAGCGCGCCAGTGGCACCAGCAGTTGAGAACAGGCGTGATTCATTATCGCGTATCCATTTCTCGTATCGCCAGTACAGTCCGAAATTTCCTGCTTCAAGAGAACTATCGTTGGACAGTACAAGTTCTCCAGATACAGCGCCGATGGATGTGTCTGCCAGGTAGGGTACCAGCGCTCTGATAGCGTTTGCGGAGATACGCTGGCGACTATCCATGAACAGAATTATATCGCCAGTGGCACGAGCTACACCCTGATTCAAGGCCCCGCATTTGCCTTGCGGATTCTCGTAGTGGATGGCTATGCGTTGCGGGTATCCATCAAAGGCCTTGTTCAGCATCTCCTGAGTGCCATCAGTGGAACCATCGGAGACCACGATCCATTGCAGCTTGTCGGCTGGATAGTCCACCTCTGACAATGACGCCAGCTTGGCCGGTAAAGCTTTTTCTTCATTATGTGCTGCTATGACAATGCTAACGCTGGGTAGTGCCTCATCACTTGTCACAGCTTGAGGGTCGGGCAACGTTTTGCCGATGGCACGCAGATGGAGTAGCACCGGAAAAACGACAAAGGTATAAAGCACGAATCCAAATGCTGTCAGAAAAATCCAGATCATATCGCTACCGAGTTCCTGGAATCAACGACCCGTGTAACTCGATCGAGCCAAAGCAGCCGACAGATGGCTGCAGAGTCGTCGTTCATCTTTCGACGGGTTTCTAGTTTTGCAATTTTTCAATCTGGGCAGCTGATGAATCTACTACGCTGTCACAATCTGCACCGTCCGCGTTAAGCTGTGCAACAGTTTCCAGGCTGTATTCACAGGAAAACACACCTGTCAGAGCATCATTGGAATTGTTGAGGCGCAGCGATGTATTGCCAATAGCGTAGTTGATTCTGGAGCCAGCAAACACCAATTGTGGTCTTATGGTATCGGCACTATTTACAAATTCTGGTGCTACTTCCACGTTAATGCGCTGGAGTACACAATCATTCGTATTCTGGTCAAATAAAGATGCGATACAGGCAGGAGTATTATAAAAAGCAGCCTGTCCGACTGATATTGATGGGACCCCTTCTATCACCAGTGGAGAGTTGCAGCTTATTTCCGTCAACGGTTGACCATTACCGCCTTCAAAAGCACCGAGGCACTCGTTTTGCTGCGCGGTTAATGTCTCACCTTGTGATAGACGGCGGTTCAGATCCAAAATTGCGAGCGAGGCCTGTCTAGTAAGCCCGATGATGAGACGATCGAGGCTGCTACCCGGGGTGACCGGTGGAATAAGAGGTTCAGGGGCAGCTGTAGGGTCGGGGTTTGGAGCCACCCCCGGTGCTGCTGGTGGAAGAATCGGGCCTGTCGGGGCCGGGTCAACCGGTTCAGGATCTGTCGGGGCCGGGTCAGCCGGTTCAGGATCCGTTGGCGCAGGGTCAGCCGGTTCAGGATCCGTTGGCGCAGGGTCAGCCGGTTCAGGATCCGTTGGCGCAGGGTCAGCAGGGATGGGAGTGGCAGGATCATCGATAGGCGCATCCGGTGTCGGGCTGGCCCCCGGCGCGGCCGGCGGCGCTATTGGAAGGGCGGGAGTTGACGGATCGCTCTGCGGCGTATCATCGCCCGGCATTGCCGGCGTTTCAGGCGTGATCCCGTCAGCAACTGGTGAGTCATCATCATCAGAGGAGCTACAAGCGGCCAGCGAAAACACAAGTGTGGCGGCGAGAAAATATCGTGAGGTTAAACCGGCGTTCATAGAAATGTCCTGCAATGAATGGGATAGCGGCGAAGCTGACTGACACGATAGGCCAAATCGACGACGTTGTAAGTGAAAAGTCGTCAACAATTGGACCAGAGCCGACGTTATTTGTCATACTCGTCACATCAACCCTGAATTTAACGTTGCTTGCGCGTGGCAAGTTTACACCAACAGGTATGTTCTTTATGGCAACAGTCATTGACGGCAAGGCTTCTGCCGCGGAACTGCGAAAAACTCTGGCCGTAGACGTCGCAGCACTTAAACGTGATCACGGTCTCGTTCCTGGGCTAGCCGTCGTGTTGGTTGGTGAAGATCCCGCAAGTCAGGTGTACGTGAGAAACAAGGGAAAGCAGACCGTTGAAGTCGGCATGGAATCATTTGAACATCGCCTGCCAGCCGACACGGAAGAGACCGTGTTGCTTGAACTTATCGATACACTGAATAACGATGACAGCGTTCACGGTATTCTCGTACAGCTGCCGCTGCCAAAACATATCGACGAATTCAAGGTCATTAATGCCGTAAGTCATGACAAGGATGTTGATGGCTTCCACCTTGTCAATGTCGGTCGCCTCAACACAGACGGAGGTGGAGTCGTACCGTGCACCCCATTGGGTTGCCTTATGATGCTCAAGTCTACTTTAGGTGATTTAAGCGGCCTGCACGCGGTGATTGTGGGTCGATCCAATATTGTTGGCAAACCTATGGCAGCGCTTCTGACACAAGCTAACTGTACAGTTACCATTGCTCATTCCCGAACACGTGATCTTGAAACCCTGTGCAAAAGCGCCGACATTCTGGTGGCGGCTGTTGGACGCCCGCAAATGGTGTCTGGTAGTTGGATAAAGCCTGGTGCAACGGTGATTGATGTTGGTATCAATCGTATAGAACAGGATGGCAAGACTCGACTGGTTGGAGACGTCGATTACGACAGCGCCGCCGAAGTTGCTGCTGCCATTACCCCTGTACCTGGTGGTGTCGGGCCGATGACGATTGCCTGTTTACTGCATAACACCGTTCAACAGGCCAAGCGTCAAAAAGGCATAAGCTGAAACAACATTCAGGCCCTGTCGCCTGTCAGATTCTGGTGCCACTGTTGGGGCCTTTGCCCAACGGAATGACCGAGTCTGTCATCCACATCCCTTGAAATTCGCCGCTTTGTTGACGACCTAACTGGAAGGCATATCCTATCTCGACGCCTTCATCAGTGTACAACCAGACCGCTTGAACCGCCGTCTCGCCCGATATAGCTATGGGATCGAAGCGTGCTTCTGCGTGATTGAGCATCTCTGGATAGCCTATTCTTATCATATTGGTAAATCGTTTCAGAGGGCCTGTCTGAGCGCGGTTCCCCGGTGAGGCGAATCTGAATACCGTGGCAATGCCATCATCATTGGCATCCTCGGAATTGCTCTGTAGAGCGTTTATCACGATTTTTACCACCTCTTGAGGTTGGTAATCGGTATTAGGTGCAAGGTTTGCATCATCAGCGCGTAGCTGTGAAATACCGCTTGCCAGGAAGGCTGCTAATAAAATTAGCAGGAATGCTGTATTTATGGCGGGAAGCCTGCGCCGCGGCGCTTGTCGGTCGTGTGCTTTAATCATCGTAATCATCTCCTTACGCGTTCTAACATGATTTCATCAAAGCTATATTCATCATAGTCGTGCTCTTATCATAGCTATGTCCAATGTACGTGTCATTACGGTAACTCGGACTACAAAACAGCCGATGTAGTCGTCGTAATCATTATTTTTTACAAAATCTTGAGCGCCATGCTTCTTGATCCTCATGCTTATGGAGGGGCATCAAGTGGCATTCCAGGATGCTCGGAAGCTGGTTATGAATAAACAGGCTCTCTGTCTTGAGCACCAAATCGCACGGTTTGTCGTTATCTGCTGTTTGCTTGTAGCTGCCAGCAGTGCGTTGTATGCCGCCAACCAGCCACAACGCGCCTATCTGTTAGCGCCCATGAGTACCGATGACGCCCGACATCTGCTGATGAGAACAGGATGAGGGGCGTCACCTGCCGAATTGATCGCACTGCGTGGCTTGTCCAGGTAGCAGGCTATAGAGCGTACCATTGCAGGCATGTCGGCTGAGCCTGATATACCCATGCCAGAGTGGGTAGATCGGCCATTACCGGCGTTTCACGCACGAACGGATATGGACGCTGAGGCACGGGCACGCTTTTTAACCCAACTCGCCGTCAAACTCGACGGGATTCAGCAGCGAAGGCCAGTCCCCGCGTTTGAAGGCGCAGGTTTGGGAAAGCAATTGCGAGAAGTGGCTTTACTGATAGCCGCTGGCATTGATACGCCCGTTTATCGCGTGCACCTCGGCGGTTTTGATACACACGACAACCAGCATCCTCAGATAGTGGCACGCTGGATGAATTTTATGATCCGCGATTGCAGGAGTTGGTGAATAACACATAGTCGGCTACATCAGACAGCCGTACTTTGATGTGATTTAGCGCTCTGTTTAGATCCACTGTCTGGCAGTGGCGACTAAAAAGCCAAAAATTCTGCTCGAATTGCGGCCGCTAGCACGAGTGAAGCCTGTACCACGCAGAGCCTACTGGGGTAAACTTGCGACATGTTTACACAGCATCATGTAGTGCTAACAGGCCGACAGTCGGAGCGGCTGCGTACGTCTTTGCCTGCCTATATGTCTGTATGCCGTCGCAAGATACAAGCTGTCCATGAATGATTCATATCTTCATCGATCAGCAGTAGAGGCTCTGGTCGTAGATAAGCTGCACAAACGCTTCGGCGAACTTGAAGTACTTCGAGGTGTTTCCCTGTCTGCCCACGAAGGCGATGTCCTGGCCATTATCGGTGCCAGTGGCTCAGGGAAAAGCACGTTTCTGCGATGTCTCAATCTGCTCGAGCAGCCCGATAGCGGCGACATCAGTATTGGCGGCGAGGCTATTCGGTTCGTGACAAAAAAAGGTGCGCGCGTACCCGAAGACATGAAACAGGTTGAGCGTCTGCGCAGCCGTCTGGGCATGGTATTCCAGAGTTTCAATCTGTGGTCACACATGAACGTCATGCAAAACGTCACAGAGGTCCCGGTACAGGTTCTGGGTGTCAGTAAGGCAGAGGCAAGCGAGCGTGCGGAGCATTTTCTGCAACGTGTGGGTCTGTGGGATAAGCGCGATCAATATCCTGCCTATCTTTCCGGCGGTCAACAGCAACGTGCCGCCATCGCCAGAGCCCTGGCTATCCAGCCGCGCGTCATGTTGTTCGATGAACCTACCTCGGCTCTGGACCCGGAGCTTGTAGGCGAGGTGCTCAAAGTCATCCGGGATCTTGCCAATGAAGGGCGAACCATGATTCTGGTCACGCACGAGATGAAATTTGCACGTGATGTCGCCACGCAGGTACTTTTCCTGCACAAGGGGCAGGTAGAGGAGCGGGGCACGCCACAAAAAGTATTTTACGAACCGGTCAGTGAGCGTTGTCGCTCGTTTGTCTCATCCATTCATTAGCAACCTTGTGTCGTGATGTTGTTTTTCACAGCACGCTCATCAGCGCTAATTTTAGTTGTACCTGCATTTAACAAACTATATCGACTAAAGAGGATCCAATGAAAAAACTACTAACGGCTCTATCACTAAGCGTTATCGCCTTCGGCAGCAGCAGCGCTATGGCTGAACTACGTCTGGGCATCGACTCTGCTCCTTATGCACCATTCTATGAAGCTGATACCAACGGAAACTTCGTTGGTTGGGAAATAGAGATCGGTGATGCTATCTGTGCGGCGATGGAGGAGGAATGCACCTGGGTGCCCGTTGCCTGGGATGGGATTATTCCAGCACTATTAGCCAAGAAAATCGATGCCATCGTAGGTTCCATGTCCATCACTGAAGAGCGCATGAAAACCATCAGTTTTTCTGACAAGTACTACAACACACCTGCGTCTATTGTCGCCATGAAATCCATGGACGTAGACGGAACCCCGGAAAGTGTCGCGGGCAAGATTATCGGCGTGCAGGTATCAACGACTCATCAAAATTACGTGCAAAGCCATTTTGAGGATGTCGCCGACAGTGTAAAGGTCTATCAGGATTTCAACGAGCACAACCAGGATTTGCTGGCGGGGCGCGTCGATATGGTTGTTGCCGATTCTCTGGCGATGTCCGATTTCCTGAACAGTCCAGAAGGGCAGGATTTTGAAATAAAGGCTGATCTTGCCGATGATGCTATCTTCGGACCGGGTGTAGGCGCGGGTATTCGTCAGGAAGATACAGAGCTTGTCGCGAAATTCAACGCAGCAATCCAGCAGATTCGCGACGATGGCTCATATGCTGAAATCTCAGCCAAGTACTTCGATTTTGATATTTACGGCGCTCAGTAAGTTTTATACGCAACGTAAACCAATCCCCAGCGAATAAGGTAGCGCATTAGATAGTGCCAGATATCTTCGCAAACTGGCACTATCTGTCGCTGGGAGAGGGCGGCTGGGGTATGAACCTGCTCCGGGGCCTTGTAAGTACGCTACAGATCGCGCTCGGTGCCTATGCATTGGGTATCGTTATCGGTTTTGCCGGGGCACTGGGAAAGATTAACGGGTCGACGCCGACTCGCTGGCTGCTGGAAATCTATACCACGCTGATTCGGGCCGTGCCCGAGTTGGTGCTCATACTCCTGTTGTATTATGCGGGCACGGGCGCCCTGAATTCATTGCTCGATATGATGGGATACAGGCCTATCGATATCAGCGGCCTGGTAGCAGGCATTGCTGTACTTGGTATTGTTCAGGGTGCTTATGCTACCGAAGTCATACGCGGCGCCATGCTTGCAGTACCCAGAGGGCAGCTGGAAGCTGCGTCAGCGTTTGGCATGTCGCGTTGGCAAGTACTACGACGTGTCACGATTCCTGCCATGTTGCCTTTTGCATTGCCGGGTATGTCCAATCTGTGGCTAATCGTTACTAAAGATACTGCCTTGTTAGCCGTTGTTGGTTTCTCCGAGTTGGCATTGAGCACAAAGCAGGCGGCAGGTGCAACCCGAGCCTGGTTCATGTTCTTTCTGGCTGCTGCGACCTTGTATTTGGTAGTGACATTAGTGTCTAACCTGGTGTTCCGCCTACTCGAAAAGCGGGCCAGACGCGGCCAACCGGAGTTCAGCTGATGCAATGGCACTGGGTTCCCGAATATCTGCCAAAATTCATCGACGGTATCATTGTCACGCTACAGCTATTAAGTATATCGGTGGTTATCGGCATGGCACTCGCTATTCCAATAGGGTTAGTACAAGTGACAGGTCCGCGTTGGCTGGCAGGGCTAGCCAGAGCGTTTTGCACGGTTATCCGAGGCACCCCGCTTCTCATACAACTCTGGCTTTTATACTACGGCCTTGGCTCCCTGTTTCCCATGGTGCCGGGTATTCGTGAAACCTTCATGTGGCCAATACTGCGTGACGCCTTCCCCTATGCCATTCTGGCTTTTTCACTAAGTGTGGCCGGGTACGAAGGAGAGGTTATGCGCGGTGCGTTTAAAGGCGTACCCAAAGGTGAGCTGGAAGCCGCCCGTGCATTTGGTATGGGCCGTTTCACGTTGTTAAGGCGTATCTGGCTGCCACGTGCTTTCCAGAATGTTTTACCAACGCTTGCCGGTGAGCTGGTGCTCACACTAAAATCCACACCCCTTGCAGCAACCATCACCATTTTTGATGTGTATGGCGTTAGCTCTATTGTGCGTCAGGAAACCTATCGTGTGTACGAGCCGTTGCTTCTGGTAGCAGGCATCTACATCGCGTTAACTGCAGTAATTGTAGTGTGTTTTCGTAAACTGGAAAATCGTGTACCCAGGCCGGTCTGATAATATAAGACAGCCACCGGACCCGCCGATATATCGACAGATCCAGCAGTTGTCTCCCACCACGATACTGTGGCTCAGCTTTTTTTTCAGCTACAAGCTGCTTGCCCATTCAGTAACTCGCGCCTGAGCTTCCTCTTTGCTGATACCGTATTTCTGCTCCACAAGACTAATCAGATTATCAGGCTTGCCAGCTGTCCCCGTTATCTCATCAACCGATAAATCCGGGAATGCTTCCTGAACGCTGGATACCTGTGAGTCCCAGTTCATTTCCATATCCTGCCAGGCGGCAGGATCCACGGCATCACTAACCGTATCCGCAGCATCACCTACCGTATCCGCAGCGTCTGTCGCTGCATCTGCTACCGCATCTGAAGCCTCAACAGTAAGCTCAGTGGCAGCATCAGTTGCAGTGGCCGCTGTATCGCCAGCTTGTTCAGTAACGCCTTCCCCACCTCCACCGCAGCTAGCGAGAGCCACTGATGCGATGAACAAGGGAGCGAGTAAATTGCGTGACTTGATCATAGTCCTAGAATCTCCAATCCGATACGGTGTCGCTCAAGAGCATGTGCATCCAGCTGCGACACCGGAACCTGGACGCACATATTGAATAAAGCTTACTCGTCACAAACTTTCACGAATACTTACCGTATGGTAGTCAGATCCGTAAACAGGCTGAAAGCGGCATATAACGGGGCCTGTAGAGAGTATACAAACTGGCAATATGGTGAATTTTGGAGAAATGAAGGTTTTGCGAATAAACGGTTTTACTCTTACACTATAGGTTCAGCTGGCGATTCTCGAAAATCGCTGGAACTCGCTATAGTCTTACAATTTAAAGGTAGGAAATTATGGGTCTGTTTGATTTTGCAAAAGACATGGGCAAAAAGCTGTTTGATTCGGAGGATGACGCCCCATCCAGCATCAAGGATTCGCTGAGCAGCGACAACCCGGGTATCAGTGATCTGGACGTGGCCTACGCGGGTGGCAAAGTCTCGTTAAGTGGCAAGGCTGCATCAGCAGAAGCCATGGAAAAAGCCGTTCTCATGGCGGGTAATGTACAAGGTGTAACCGATGTGGATGTCTCCTCTCTGGATGCGCCTGCACCTGAAGCTGGCGTCTTGTATTACACCGTCAAGTCTGGCGATTCGCTATCCAAAATCGCAAAAGAATATCTGGGTGATGCCATGGCGTACACGAAAATCTTCGAAGCCAATCGTGAAGTCATAAAAGATGCCGATCTTATTTATCCCGGTCAGAAAATCCGCATCCCGGGTGCGAACACGACGACTGCCTAGATTAGGTAACGTCGCTGCCAACGTCGAATACAGAATAGTCAAGCGCAGTAATGGCCGATAAGCCTGTAGCGTCAACTCGATCCACGCCGATTGATGCGCGTGGAGAAGTTGACGCATTTTTACAAACGGTTAAAAAGACGCCGCCTTCGGCGGTAACTCAAGGGCGTGGCCGGCTCGTATTCTCGCTTGATGCCACTGCCAGCCGACAAGCGACATGGAATCGTGCCATGTCGTTGCAAAGCAAGATGTTTGTCAATACGCGCGGCATCGGCGAGCTAGATGTGCAGCTCGTGTACTACCGTGGTTTTGACGAATGCCGTGCCTCCAAGTGGTTGCGTAATGCCGATCAGGTCATTGGCATGATGAAGAAAGTCAACTGTCAGGCTGGTTCTACACAAATTCATCGTCTGCTAAAACACGCCATTGCCGAGGCAAAGCAGACACCTGTGCAGGCGCTGGTTTTTATCGGTGACTGCGTCGAAGAGGATGTCGACCGCCTGGGCAATTTGGCAGGTCAGTGCGGTTTACTGAATATGCCTGTTTTCATTTTTCAGGAAGGTAACAATAGCCTGGCAAGCATGGCCTTCAAACAGATTGCGACCCTGTCCGGCGGCGCCCATTGCCGCTTTGATGAATCTTCAGCGAAGGCTCTTGGTGATTTGCTCAACGCCGTCGCAGCCTACGCCGCCGGTGGGCGACAAGCACTCCAGCAATTGCAAAAACAGGGATCGGGACAGGCGAAAGCTTTGCTTGAGCAGATGGGCGGCCAGGACTTCGACAGGGCTCACAAGTAACGAGCCTTAAAATCCCCTCCTGTGAGGGGAATGACGGAGTAGGTTAATTAACGTCCAGGGTAGAGAGCCTACTGAGGGTACAAACCGTTAGTCGTATATGAGTCACGCTGGTATGCGCGAATATAGTCGATTTCAAACGTCAGCGGAAAGGCTCCATCAGCATCCGGTGTCGGTGCCCAGCCACTACCAGCGACCAGGTATGTCACTATATTCATAGCGCGAGCACCTACCTGTGGACCGGAAAGACGCTTCACCTCCTCACCATCGATATACCAGATAACCAGCTGTGGCTCCCATAGCACACCGTAGGTGTGGAAGTCTTCACTGTACCTTGAGCCGTCGGGGTTAGAAATGCTCATAGTCGGTGATGAACGTGTAATGCCGGTACTGACATCCTCAAAGTGATAAGTCTGGAACGCCTCTTCGGCACCGAAAGGGTTTTCACCCAGGTACTCAATGATATCGATTTCAGGTGCGTTACGTTCCACCCCGACCCCGGGGTAGCGATGATAAAGATAAAAACTGGACAAAGCACCAGATATATCACCTGTTTTCATTCGTCCCTCCACATAACCAAAGGTCATGTTGAATTTATCCTGAGTAGCCAATGCACCGGAAAGAAACTCGCACGGTGGCTTCTCCTCATTAACCTCACCACATTTGGCCGGCAACTTGGATTTAAGTGCTTCTGGCGTCGGTATTGCTTCGATTGTCAGGATAGAATCTGCCAGCTTGAACGGGTTGTAGCCAAAATCCGGATCACGATTTGTGTTCACGAAGTATTGCTGCTCGTTATTGATGATTACCTCATCGCCCCATACCAGCTGTGTGTTCCAGCGAGTCTCATCAATACTTGTACCATCGAAGTCGTCTTCGAACACTAGCGTAAATTTATCGAGAAAATAAGCAGAATTGGATAGGTCGTGCGTTTGAGCAAAGTCCCCGTCCAGGAAGCGATCCTCATAGAAAGGCACAGCGGCGTTCTGCACTTTATGATAACTGATGGTAATTGGATCCGAAGGCATGGACTCATTGCCTTCAGCATCTACCGCCGTCACCTCATAGCTGAAGATGTCGCCTGGCTCAGGGCCGTATAGCTCGCAATTATGAACCCGTCCTGTAAATCGTGTGTAGTTACAGTCGATAAACGACGTTGTAGCCCATTGCTTGTCCAGCTCAGCCTGTGTGCCTGCATTCGTACTGGTCTGATTCTCCTGCATGGTGTACGTGTGACCGTCACTGCGCTTGATGCGGTATTCAATAACACCGGTATCGTCATTGGCAGGTGCCCAGCTAAATTCTGCCCAGTCGTTCGAAACAAGATCGATGCGCAGGTTTTTCGGCTGAGTGGGCGCTCCACCGGCAACCGGCGTCTCAGGATCAATCTCACGTGAAGAGCCAAACGGATCGGCAGGATCAGGAGCGGGTATCGGTACGGCCAAAGGATCCAGCTCCGGAATAACCGGTGGAGGCAGATCGCCGAAGTTCGGTGAACCCGGAGTCGCAGGCGTGCCTGGAGTCGCAGGCGTGCCCGGAGTCGCGGGTGAGCCCGGAGTCCCACCAGTGGGCATTGCAGGGTTGCCCGGCTCATTGCTTGGCAGATTCGACCCATCCTCGGGTGAGTCCGAATCAGAAGAACAGGCCCCCAGGCTTGCCGTCAGAAAGGCAATGAGCGTAATTTTGAACAAAGGTGACATAGTCGATTCGTCCGGCCCGCAAGGGCAATGAGAGTAGAAAAATAGTAGAACAAGACTGCCGCAAAGATAGGGAAGCAAGTCTGAATTTCACTGTGATGTGCCTCGCAAGTCACAGTAGAGTGTCGGCTCTGTTAGAATTACGCGGCTAAATTCCACGCGGTTCTTTACGAAGCTATATTTTTTGCCCCAATCCTTGCACCAGAGACTTGCACCAGAGACTTGCATTTCCGCGATGTATCTACTTTAGTACGTAAGTTAAATACCCGAATCAACAATACCTGACGAAAACGCTGGTAATAACCCCTGTAATGTGAACTGGTATGACATTGGGACTAAAAATCAGTTCCAAGTCCGCCGTATTTCTGTCAAGGGTTTGCCACTGGGCTGCTTCCTGATTCCGCTGAATGCCCGGCAACCGTCAGCCGATAACCACAGACCGCGAACCACAAACCGTTGTATTGCTAATCAAACAGGACTTTTTATGAGCGTCAAGACCGCTGGCGATTTAACCGTAGCTCAGACACTATATGATTTCATCGTCAACGAGGCCTTGCCCGGCACACCTCTGGATGCGGACACCTTTTTTACGAATTTATCGTCGATATTTCGTAACCTTTCAGCGTCCAACCAGTCTATGCTCGATAAGCGTGCCGAGCTGCAGCTAAAACTCGATGATTGGCATAAGGCCAACCCCGGCAGCATAGATGCGCCGCGATACAAGGCCTTTCTACAGGAGATCGGTTATCTGGTTCCAGAGGTGGCTGACTTCAACGTCCATGTCACCGACGTGGATCAGGAAATCGCCATTGTTGCCGGGCCACAACTGGTGGTACCGGTAAACAATGCCCGTTATGCACTCAATGCGGCTAACGCACGTTGGGGGAGTCTTTATGACGCGCTTTATGGCACCGATGCAATAGCTGAAGAGGGTGGGGCAACGCGTGCTGGTAGCTACAATCCGGTGCGTGGTGAGCGAGTGGTAGCCTACGCCAATGCACTGCTGAACGATTGTGTAGCGTTGTCGTCAGGCGATTACAAAGACGTGGCATCGTATGCCATCGTCGATGGTGCGCTACAACTGACAATGGCGTCTGGCGATCACGCAGCATTGCAAGATCCATCGCAGTGTGTCGGCTATAAAGGTGCAGCCGCCAAACCCGATTCTATCGTGTTGAAGAACAACGGCCTGCACATAGAGATAGTCATCGATGCCTCCACCAACGTGGGCAAGGCAAGCGCTGCCGGTGTTAGTGACATAATCGTGGAATCAGCGTTAACAACCATTCAGGATTGCGAAGATTCGGTTGCCGCTGTCGATGCAGAGGACAAGGCGCTGGTGTATCGCAACTGGCTTGGACTGATGAAAGGGGATCTTCAAGAGAGGCTGGTAAAAGGCGGTAAAACACAAACGCGTATGCTGAATCCGGATAGGGCTTATACCAATATGCAAGGCAATGAGTTCAGCTTGCCGGGCAGAAGCGTTTTACTGGTGCGCAATGTCGGTGCCCACATGATGACCGATATCATTCTTGATGAAAACGGTAACAGTGTTCCGGAAACTTACATCGATGCCATGGTCACCAGCCTGTGTGCTCTGCATGATCTGAAAAAAGGCGAAGCCGATGCCCGTAACTCGCGTACAGGCAGTGTTTATATCGTTAAGCCCAAACAGCACGGACCAGAGGAAGTAGCGCTGTCGTCCGAGCTGTTTGCACAGGTTGAAAAAGCGCTCGGGCTTGCATCAAATACACTAAAAATTGGCATTATGGATGAGGAGCGAAGAACATCAGTAAACCTTAAAAACTGCATTGCCGCTGCAGCACAGCGTGTAATTTTTATCAACACAGGATTTCTTGATCGCACCGGTGACGAGATGCATACCAGCATGTATGCCGGTGCCATGATCCCCAAAGGTGAAATGAAAAGTTCCCTGTGGCTCGGTGCCTATGAAGATAACAATGTTGATGTAGGGCTTGCCTGTGGTTTGCAAGGCAATGCACAAATCGGTAAAGGCATGTGGGCCATCCCTGATCATATGGCCGCCATGATCGAGACTAAAAAAGGACATCCGGAAGCCGGTGCTAACTGCGCCTGGGTACCATCCCCGACGGCGGCCACACTACATGCCATGCATTACCACAAGATTCTGGTTGCCGATGTGCAAAACACGCTGAAAAGCCGTACACCGGCCAGCCTCGATAAAATCCTGACGGTTCCCCTGAGTAAGCCGGGACGAAATTTCTCGGCAGACGAGATTCAGCACGAGCTGGACAACAATGCCCAGAGCATTCTCGGTTATGTCGTACGTTGGGTAAAGCAGGGCGTGGGTTGTTCCAAGGTGCCGGATATCAACGACATCGGACTAATGGAAGACAGAGCAACGTTACGGATCTCCAGCCAGTTTCTCGCCAATTGGCTGGAGCACCAGATTGTTGAAGAATCACAGGTTCGAGAATCAATGGCGCGTATGGCCGTCGTGGTTGATGCTCAGAACGCAGAAGATCCCGAATACGCGCCAATGGCAAAATCTCTTGATGAGGATATTGCGTTTCAGGCGGCTCTGGATCTTGTTCTCAAGGGGCGTGAACAGCCTAATGGATATACCGAGTTTGTCTTGACATCTCGCCGTCAGCAGGCAAAAGCTGCGCACGCCTGACACGTTGGAGATTGTGACATGATGGAATTACTACTGACAATACTTTTCGGTCTTAATAGATATAAACACACCCCACCCCCCACCGGCAGAGGCTACGTTGTGATTAAAAATAGTAGGTATAAGGCTGGCGCTCTCATCGTTGCCACAGGTTTATTGGCGGGGTGTGCCACATTGTCAGAACCATTCCGTGAAGTAGATTCGCGTTGGGCAAACTACAAGGACTGGACACGTGTGACCGAAAACGAAGTCAGCACAGGTAATCCAACCTCGTTTCTGGGTGGTGTTCACTCGGGGGATCAAGGTTATCGTGAGGTATATGTCAACGACGTTGCCAAGGAAACACTGTATGGCAGTGCACCTTACAACTACCCGGAAGGCTCGGTCATCGTCAAGGAGCAATATGCCAACAAGGCGGATTGGGAAGCCAAGCGAGATCCTGAACACACAGTCAGTGTCAAGGTGTCGTCCAGCGAGACATCTCAAAAGCAGGATTGGATGTGGGCAGACACCTTGAAAGGTAAAGCAAAAGAGAGCGAATTTTGTGCCGGTTGCCACTCGATAGCCGAACTGCGTGGCCAGGGCGATTATGTCTTCACCAATGGCGATTTCCTGAAAACTCTAGAGTAGTGCCTGCCTGCCTTGTCTTGTCTTGCCTCGCTATGCCCTGCGCCTGCACCCGCTAGAACATTTGCAGTTGTGCATCGGTGATAGCCTGAAAGCTTGTGTCCATGAATTGCAGAATGCTGTCGGCGGCGGGCGCTAGCTGTTTATCCATATAGTGCTGGTAGTCAATAGCTGATTCCTGAGCCTCTGCGGGCTCAGGTCCATTGCGAGTAATCAGATACCGAATGGTATTGCCATGACTCGAAAGCTTGCGAGCCGCCTTGATATGCGGTGGGACATTGCGCTGATAGTCTGCCAGATCTCGGCGGATACGTTTGCGATACACCAGTTGTTCATCCAGCTTACCTTCATTGAGTTGCTGTGCAGTTTGTCTGACGAAACTCTCGAATGGCTCGTCGTTAAAAATTCGTCTGAATAGCCCTTTCTGAAATTCGCGGGCCAATGGCGTCCAGTCGGTACGTGCAGCTTCAAGGCCTTTGACCACAAGAGTTGCCTGTTTACGTGATGATGACGCCGAATCATCAGATGTCGATTCCTTGCTTATGGTGTCCACTATTCTTCTGGCACTCAGGCCTGCATAGCGTTTTTTACTGCCTGTAGACATACCCCTGATGGTTGGCATGAAGAAGCGCAAGTAATGTGTTTCGTATTCCACCTCAAGATGTGATTCTATCTGGTAACGTGTTTGCAACTCTTCTTGCCACCACTGATTCAATCCGTGCATGAGGCGTGTTCCCACCACGTGTCCATCAGAATCTTGTGACTCTTTGCCAAGCCAGACAAACACAGAATCTGTATCTCCGTAAATAACATCGTATCCCTGTGCCTGAATCCAGTCTTTGGATTGCAGAATAATTTCATGGCCACGACGTGTGATGCTTGAAGCCAGCTGCTGCGAATAAAACCGGCAACCGGTAGTCCCCAAAACACCATAGAAAGAGTTCATGATGATTTTTATGGCTTGTGACAAGGGCGCATTATCAGACTGCTTTGCCTCATCTCGTGCCGCCCATAGCGACTCTATCAGCTGGGGCAGAATGTGCAGCTTTCGTGAGAAAAGTGCATCCACAAAACCCGGTACCGGATTTTCACCAGGTACGGCAAGCCCCAGTGGGTC
>ENA-ORXR01000736-ORXR01000736.1-marine-metagenome-genome-assembly--contig:-NODE-736-length-40614-cov-6.108814_pt1 | contig 40614 bp, 42 predicted proteins | sample MGYA00237866_ERZ511479 | MGnify/ENA metagenome assembly ERZ511479
AGAGATTTGACGGAGCCGACGATTTCGCCTGCCGGGACGGACCGCGAATTTCCGCGCCCGTAAGGAATGATGCAAAATGTGCAGCGATGGTCGCAGCCGTTCTGAACTTGCAGAAAAGCGCGGGTACGGCTTTGTGATTTTGTCAGCTCTCGATTACCACCGCTGATAAGCTGCGGCGCGGTCTCCGTTACCGACATAATGTCGTTCACTTTAATAGGCTCGCCGCCTAAAAGTGTTTCAGGTTCATATGAGGTGGCTAGGATTTTTTCGGCATTGCCAATCACGCGGTCAACTTCGGGCATATCGGCAAAGGCTGTGGGGTCTATTTGCGCGGCGCAGCCCGTCACGACAATACTCGCCTTGGGGTTATCTTTCTTCGCCTTGCGCACCGCATAGCGAGAGCCGCGCACAGCTTCATTGGTCACGGCGCAAGTATTGATAATAACGGTATTTTCAAGCCCTGCATCCCGCGCATGGCCGCGCATCACGTCACTTTCGTAAGCGTTCAGGCGGCAGCCTAGCGTGATAATTTCAGCCGGTTTAGACATGGGCCGCTATGTGGTCCTTAAACTAACTCTGGTCAAGGTCTGCGGGCATGGCTAATAGGCGCGATATGTTACAGCGCCTCAAACAAATCGTGCCATTGCCTTTGCGCACGCGCCTAAAATGGCTTGGCTATGCGTGGCGGGATCTGACAGGTGGCACCCGTCCACCTCGCGTTCCGCCCAAGCGCAAGACCTTTATCGGCGGCGGTGATTTTATTGCTGTGGGCGATGCCTTTTTTGGAACACTGAAACGTCATGGCCTTTCGCCCGCTATGGATGTTCTCGATGTTGGATGCGGGCAAGGGCGTATGGCGCGGCCTATGACCGAGTTTTTGACGGGGCGCTATGAAGGCTTTGATATTGATCGGTCCGGGATTGAATGGTGTAAAAGCCAATATAAAGATGTGCCGAATTTCACCTTTCATCATGCCGATGTCTTTAATGCACGTTATAATAAGACAGGAAAAACTGCGGCAAAAGATTACCGCTTTCCGTTTGAGGATAATGCCTTTGATATGGTTTTTCTGACATCGGTTTTTACCCATATGTTTAAAGACGATGTTGAAAACTATCTCTCGGAAATTGCGCGGGTCTTAAGACCGGGCGGCAAGTGCCTCGTAACGTGGTTCCTGCTCGACGAAATTTCGCGGCAGAGCCAACACCCCGTTATGCAATTTAACTTCGAGGTCGATGAGGTCAGCCGCACAACGGTAAAATCAAACCCCGAAGCGGCGATTGCGTTTGATATAGAATTTGTGCGCAGTCTCTACGAAAAATACGGATTGTCCATCAAGGACATTGAGCACGGAAAATGGGGCCGTCCAGATAGTCGCTTCGACCTGCAGGATATGGTGGTGGGGATTAAACCCTCATAATCCTAAACTTGTCTCACTCTCAAATTTTGATATTTTCAAGCTTACAGGAGAAACAAATGTCTCATCTAAAAGTATTGCTGGGTATTCGTGTTGTGTTATTTCTATTGGCGTTTTCTTCCTTGGCACATGCCGTCGCACCTGCTGCAAATAACTATACTCTTAATACCGAGGTTCAGAATTTACTGGCGGACAACTTATCGGCCGGAGACTGTTTTTCCAAAGTCACGTTCTCCTCTGATAAAATAGAACGGAGGCTTTTAGTATTCCCGACCCCAAAATCTAAACCAGATGTGAAATGGATACGTGTCGTTTGTGAAGCTGAGGTAACGCCTCATTTTCTATTATGGCTTGAGATAAGATTGTCCCACGAAGGCGTTTTAAATAAACAAGATATTTTTACTGATGGTGTGAAGGTTGGTCTCGATAACAGATTGTATGACGCAATTAAAAAGTTTCAAGGTTTGCGGGGTCTAGCTTTAGGCGGCTTGTCATATGAAACTATCAATCTTTTATCTGAATTAGATATGCCGGACGGGTATTAAATAGTCCCTTCGCTCTCCAACTCAACGGGCCCTGTCATAATGACGTGGTCATCGCTTTCACGCCACTCGATAAATAATGTGCCGCCATCGACCTCCACCTCAACTTTGCGGTCGGTGCGTTTTTGGCGCACGGCAGCGACGACCGCCGCGCAAGCGCCTGTGCCGCAGGCTAGGGTCATGCCGACGCCGCGTTCCCAGACCTTTAAGCGGATTTTATCTTTAGCCTCAATCTTGGCAAAGCCGACATTGACTTGCTCCGGGAAGAGCGGATGAAACTCAATCATTGAGCCAACCTTGTCAGGTTTAGCCCGATCAAAATCCTCAACAAAAAATACGCAATGCGGATTGCCCATATTGACCGCGCCGGGATTATGTAAAATCGGATTGTCAATCGGGCCTAATTTTACATCAATATGATGCGTATGCATAACTTCCTTCAGCGGGATTTGATCCCAAGCTAGTTTCGGCTTCCCCATGTCGACAGACACTTGGTTCTCGCCCGCATCTGCGCAGAGCAGCAGCCCTGCATTGGTTTCCAGCACCATAGAGTTTACATCGGCATCTCGCATATAAAGCCAAGCAATACAGCGCGTCGCATTCCCGCACGCGTCAACTTCAAAGCCTTGTTGGTTCCAGATTTCCATAAAGGCGTCAGCGCCGGGCGCTTTAGGATCGCGGATGATGATAAGTTGATCCGCCCCTTTATCCCCCATGACAGAGGAGCCGGCTTTGCAAATATTTTTGACTTTTTCTTCGGACAGGAAAAAGCCCGCATCCCCGCGCGCATCAAATACTGCAAAGCGGTTGCCCGCGCCGTTCATGACTAAAAACCTCATAGCCCGCCTATAAGGGAGGCCGCCTTAGATGCAAAGCCTTGCTTCTGTGATTAAACTCCGCAATATTCCGCTTGATAATATAATTACGCCCATGACGAAACAGGAGGAGGCTCCATGCCCATGTCCAAATTAAAATCTATCTTACTCTTAGGAACGACACTCATGCTATCGGCTTGCGGACAAGCTGAAAGCACGGCTGATAAAATGGCAGACAAAGCAAAAGATACGGCCTCTGCGACGGCTGATAAAATGAGTGATAATGTAAAAGAGAACACAACAAAAATGATTGAATACACAACAGCTGGCCAAACGAATGACGACCATCTTTATCTCGAAGAGGTCTTAGGCGATAAGGCGCTGACTGAAGTTAAGTCTTGGAATAAGCGCTCGCTCGATCGCCTCATGGCGGACCCGCGTTTTAAAGAGATGGAAGCGGAAGCCCTCGAAATTCTGCAAAGCAAAGATAAAATCCCTTATGTCTCTTACCGCGGCGGTGAGGTGCATAATTTCTGGCAAGACGAAACCCATGTGCGCGGTATCTGGCGCAAATCAACATTAGAGAGCTACCTTTCCGGTGACACAAAATGGGAAACTGTCTTGGACTTTGATAAATTGTCAAAGGATGAGGATAAAAATTGGGTTTATAAAGGCAATAATTGTTTTGCGCCTGATTATGAGCTTTGCATTGTCAATCTATCCGATGGCGGCAAGGACGCTGTTGTGCGCCGTGAATTTAATGCCAAGACTAAAAGCTTTGTCGAAGGCGGCTTTGTCACGGAAGAATCCAAAGGCACGATGGATTGGCTTGATGAGGATCACGTGATTGTCGGCGTTGATTTTGGCGATGGCACTATGACGGATTCCGGTTATCCGCGTTTGGCAAAGTTGTGGAAACGCGGCACACCGCTCTCAGAGGCGACATTAATTGGCGAGGGTGAGCAAAGCGATGTCGGCTATTGGGGCGGCACAATGGAGCTTGCTGACGGCACGCGCGAAATCATGATGGCCCGGTCAAAAACGTTTTACGAGTCAGATTATATCTGGTTCCCGCGTGAGGGTGACAAAGTTGGCGACGGGGTGAAGATGCCTCTGCCTGAAAAATTCAATATGTATGGCAGTTTTAAAGACCAGCTACTGGTTCAGTTGAATGAGGATTGGCGCGGCCATGGCTCTGGCGATTTGATCAGTTTCGACATTCAAGACTTTATGGAAGACGGTAAAATTGATACGGTTCATACGGTTTTCAGCCCAGATGAAAAATCCTCTATGAACGGGGCGGGGGCAACAAAATCCAAAGTCCTGCTCAGTATTTCGCGGGATGTTACAAGCGCCGCCTATGCCTTTGACTGGGACGGGAAAAATTGGACGTCCGAAAAACTGGATTTCCCTGAAAACGGCACGGTCAATATCGGCGCGACGAATGATAAAGAAGACGTCGCCTTTATAAGCTCTGAAAGCTTCCTAACCCCTGACACGCTTTGGACCTATAATACTGCGACGGGTAAAAAGGCGAAAGCCAAATCTCTGCCCAGCTGGTTTGATGCAGAGAGCATGGTCAGCGAACAATTCTTTGCGACCTCAACAGACGGCACTAAAGTGCCTTATTTTGTTGTTCGTGATAAAGCGACGAAAATGGACGGCACAAATCCAACCTTGCTCTATGGCTATGGTGGTTTTGAAATTTCGCTCAACCCGTCTTATTCAGCAACCCGCGGAAAGCTTTGGCTTGAACGCGGCGGTGTTTATGTGCTGGCTAATATTCGCGGGGGCGGGGAATATGGGCCTAAATGGCATCAGGCCGGTCTCAAGACACAGCGCCAACGCATCTATGATGACTTTATCTCTGTCGCCGAGGATATCATTGAAAAAGATATCACCTCGCCAAAACACCTGGGCATAGAGGGCGGCTCTAATGGCGGTCTCCTAATGGGCGTTATGTTTACGCAAAGACCTGATCTGTTTAATGCTGTGATTTGCGCTGTGCCGCTTCTGGATATGATGCGCTTTCATAAGCTATTGGCGGGCGCGTCTTGGATGGGCGAATATGGCGACCCTGATGATGCGGCGGAAGGTAAGTTCCTGCGATCAATCTCGCCCTATCATAATGTTGACCCAGAGGCGGATTACCCTGAAGTCTTCTTCATTACGTCCACAAAGGATGACCGTGTTCATCCTGCTCATGCCCGTAAAGTGGCTAAGCGTATGGAAGACCAAGGTCATGATTTCCTCTATTACGAAAATATTGACGGCGGTCACAGCGCGGCGGCTAATCTGAAAGAAACAGCCAAGCGTTTAGCATTGCAGCATACTTATCTGATGCAAAAGCTCAGAGACGGCGAATAGCTGATAGTCCATATCTTTAAAACCAAAGCCGTCCTCTAATTTGTGGGCGGCTTTTTTATTGGGGGTATTTCGCGCAATGAGGCATTGCCAATGCAAAACGCGCCCGTCATGATAGCTGGATAATAAGACGACGCATAATAAGACGATTAAGGGACCTCCGCCATGATGACGAAATATTACAACATACCGCTCTTAATTCTTGTTCTGATTGCGGCTGTTATAGCATTTGTGTTTTGGGGAATGGGGCTTTCTGGCCTAACCGCGCCTCTGCAGATGGGTGATATCTATCTGACCAAATCTATTGCAGGTCTGGCGAAAGACGCGCTCTTTGTGCCGCTTAAACCTGTTATGTACGCGCTAATTATTCTCTCCATAGGGGCCTCAATCGCGATGTCGCGCGGTGGCATGGGCCCAAAATTCGTGCGGGTTGTCGGCTTCTTTATCGGCTTTTCTTTGATTGGAGTCTTTGTGGCGGTCTTTGCGCATATGTTGTTTCCAATCTCTGTTTTTGATACACCTGCACAGCTTGGCTTGTCAGATACGATGAGCGTTGAACCTATTCCCTTTATGCAAAAAATATACGGGGTTATCACGAGCCCGCTTATGATTTCGATTTATGCTGGTATTTTATTGGGCCGTGCGCTTAAGAGTCTGGAAGGACAGCATCCCGGCATCGGACAACAAGCCGATATCGTCTCAGATATGTTCATCAAAGGCTTTATCAAATTTCTTTGGATTACAATTCCCCTCGCTGTCTTTGGGTCGCTGACCTTGGCGCTTAACCGTCCCGGCGGGATTGAAACATTGGTTAAATTGTCAAAAATCCTACCTGTTTATCTCGGCTCTATGTTTGTCGTTTGGGTTCTGATGGTCGCGATTAGCTCGCGCATTTTAGGACATGGACTTGGCTTTATGGGCCGCGCCCTCATCCCTCAAGCCGTGGTCGCAATGGCCACTAGCTCGTCTATGGCGACTTTGCCCGCAACGCGCGTGGCCTGTGATCAACTCGGCGCCAATGCGGATGAAGCCACGCCCTTTTATACGGTTGGCGCGACGATTAACATGGTCGGCACACTTATGGGGCTCACGCTTATTTCGCTCTACGGGATGCAAGCTTATGGCCTTGAAGTTTCAATCGGCGACAGGTTTGTTGTGGCGTTCCAGTCCATGGTTTACGCAACTTCAGCCGCTGGTGTACCAAGCGCCTCTATCGTGCTCATCCAAGAACTCCTGACGAGCCAAGGCGTATCAGGAGATTTCGCAACCTATATCACAGCTATTATCATCACTATTGATACGCTGATACTGGACCGGATGCGCACAATGCTGAACACGCAGTCTGACTCTATGTCCACGGCTAACGGCCTGAAAATCTATTATAAAACGCCGAAAACCCTAGCTCAATAAAGACTTTGACACATTAAAGGTTTTTGAAGTTTAGGGTGTTTTTGGGACGGGATATTTCTTCCGTCCCAAAACGCTAATCACCCCTGTAAGTGTCAGGATAAATCCTGCAAATCCGATTAACGGCGTAAAATAAGCAAGGCTTCCTATCACGATGGCTAAGCTTGCTACGCCGCAATGATAGAAGATTGATTGTCGCGTTATCTGCAACTCTGTTTGCGTAATCTCGAGGCATTGTGATTTACGCAAAACATGGCGGTGCATCAAAAAATACACAACATGCACAACCATGAAACCAAATCCAAAAAAGCCCAGAATATTGCCTGAGCGCCCATAGTCTAACTGCAACACCTCGGCGCGGCTCACATCTCCGCTCAATAACATGATGAAAGCGAAAAGGGTTTCAAAAGCAAACCTAAGAGGGTAGGCGAGATACAATACGACAAAGAGCAGTACCGCATTAAGCACAATCATTTTTTTATCTGCCACGCCATAGCGGCTGAAAAATGTAAATGCGTATGCCATATGCCGACTAACAGAGCGAAGGCCGCTGTGGCAGGGATAATGGAAAACAAGTATGCTTTTAAATCATCATAACTCTGCGGAATGACGGCGGCTGAGATTATCATGCCAAGCGCGAGCGCAAAGACTATATCAGATAAGTTTTCGATACGCGTGACGGATTCGCCCCGCCACCGAAAATTAGGATCGTGATCTAAAACTTTTGCAATCTCGCCCCCGCAGCATATTATTCGGCTTTAGCAGAGAACCCTATATCGTCCATGGTGAGGTTAGAGCGCTTATAATCCGCAAGGTCAGTCATGGCGAGAGGCTGCTTTGGGTCAACAACAATGGAGAGAGTCCCGCCATTTTCAATAAAGCTGCCCATGGCTGAACTTATTTCGCCAAGCATTTCACCCTCAAGACCACTGGCCATCATTGGGGCCAGAGCGAGCGCCATTTTCATTTCTTTTTTGACCTTATCAGGTGTCGTGCCGCGAAATTGACTTGCAAGTTTTAAGCCGCGTTCGACAATGGATTTATCTTCCAAGCGCATTTGAAAGCCATTGATTTTTATATCACTCATGGCGGCTTGAATGTCAGCCTGCCCATTGCCGGAACTCATGCCCGCGCTATTCATCTCTTGCATCTTATCGGTCATTGCTTTTATGCCTGACGCTCCATAATTATAAGAGAGCTCAAACCCGTCCTTCATAGACAAAAACCCGTCTTTTACAGCAACAGTATCCTCGTTCGTATCCATCACAGTGGTCTGGCTAGACTGGAGCACAATTTCGTCAAAGCCGAGCTCTTTGACCATGTCATAAGCGCGTTTCGCGTCGCGGTCTTTCGGCGCTTCTTTGAGCTTGATGATGAAAGGTTCTCCTACAGAACGCTGCGTGACTACGCCGCCTTTTTCTGTGGACTTTCCTTCAAACCCTTTAGAGGCGATAGACACGAAATTACTGTCAAAATCCAGATCCTCCATTTTTATCGTACTATACATTTTTGCCAGAGGATTAAATCCTCCCATCATGCTCATGGGCGAACCTGCTGTGTCGGACATCTTATCAAACATATCGCTTCGTAGACCCGTTGCAGATAAGGATTTAAGAGACGCCGTCATCGGCTCATCTACCTTTTCTGTCAGATTAAAAGTAACATCTTGAACTTTAAAATCGGTCAGGCCGCTCTCAGGATCTTCGCCCCACATCAGGCTATCGGTCGTGAGGTTTAAATCCTCAGACGCAATTTTAACATCGCTCATACCCAGCGCGCCAAAGCCCATATCCATGTCTTCATCATCAATGTCCAAGTCTAAATCATCAAGTTTTTTGATATTTTGAAGGGAGGTGATTATTGCTTTGGCCATATCAGGTGTTGGCCGCGCGACAGAGAGCGTGCCCATAGTGACTGTAACATCTTCGGTTTCGTCATAAATCTTGATGCCTGAAAAATCAGCGCGGTCAAAGGTAGCGACATCGCCCTCCATATGAACACCCGTAAGCTTGGCATTGGCGATGGTCAGCTGTCCGTCTTCATCTTTAACAGACAGGTTCGTGTAACTGTAATTTCCATCCTTACCGCTGGTCTTAGCCCAGCTGAGAGTCTCGCCGTTTTCATTTAAAAGGTTGAGCTGACCTAAGGCCTCTTGGCCTTCCGCTTCAGTGACTTTGCGGGACGGCACATCAAAATGTTTTGCAAAAACCTTATCCGACGGCGCTTTTAAGCCCAAAGCGGCTGCAGGGGCTGATAATTCCGCAGACGGGCCCTTGTCCTTATTCGAACAGGCCCCCATTATTAAGCCTGAAGATAGAATCACAGCGAGTGAGGTATTCCGAAGTAAGGTCATGGGTGGCTTCCTTTCAAATTTGGCACGTAGAAAGCCTAGCACGACAGTGAGCGACGCTAAAGCGCTTTTCCCGTTTCGCGACGACGAAGATCCGCGCATTGTCTATAAGCTCTCAGAGCGTGCCCGCCGCATCTCGCTAAAGGTCAATACGGCGGAGCGTGAGGTAAGCGTCGTTGTGCCTGGCGTGCGGGCTTTGGCCAAAGCTAAGACATTTGCTAAGGAGCAAAAAGACTGGATTGATGTCCAGCTTGAAGCCCTCCCGCCGCCTATGCCATTTGTGCCGGGCGGTCATGTTCTGATGCGCGGCGAGCTTTATGAATTAGTCTCCCCGCCCGGGCGGGGCCGTCCCAAGGTCAATCATGAGCGCCGCGTGATCAATGTACCGGCCCCCGATGCCGAGAGTTTCCCGGGACGCGTGCGCCGGTTACTGATCCGCGAAGCGCGCGAGGAACTTGAAGCCGCCAGTCACTTTTACGCAGATAAACTTGGCAAACGCATCGGCAAGGTAAGTGTGCGCGATACAAGCTCGCGTTGGGGCAGCTGCATTACCCGTCAAGGCGAGGGGCATATCAGCTATTCTTGGCGTCTTATCTCAGCGCCACCATTTGTATTGGATTATGTCGCGGCCCATGAATGCGCCCATATGGTCGAAGACAATCACAGCAAAGCTTTCTGGGATGTCTGCGCGTCTATCAATGACGACGTCAAGAAAGCCAAGACATGGCTACGCAAAAACGGCGCGCATTTACATGCCGTCGGCGCGGAGTGGTAAGCAGATTCCTGAGCGATTATATCTCAACGGTTCAAAAACCAGGCAATCACATTAGCAATGACTTGACGGTAATTGTAATGTTTGACCGATTTGAATGCTGTAATTGCTATCCAAGCCATTTGAGCCGTGAATTTGGTCTACACTGACACAGTGGCGGCGGGCGAGAGAATAAACGGTGTCACCTGGTTTTACGCGATAGAGTGAGGCTCCATGTTGGCGCGTTACATCTGTTCTAATGGTCTGAGCTATCACATTATTCGGCGCTGTCATTAAGGTGTTAGCACTAACAACATCCGCGGTGCCGGTATATGTTGTTCCAAGAGTTGCGGCACCAGAACCTGTCACATATTGCTTATTTATGGCGGCTTGGGCCGCATTAAATGAACTTGCTTGTTGGACGACTGATGTCTCTTCCATCAAACACGTTCCGTTGTTTTGGGGTGTCGTGCCAGCGGGACAGCTCACACTGCTTTGCCCTGCACTATATCCTGCGGGTAGGACTTCATATCTTGGCGCCTGACTATAACTGCGCGTTTGAGTATGTGTTGGCCCTTGATTTTGTGTATAAGTAATAGGTGCGGGGCCATTATAGTAATTTGATGATTGCTGAGAGGGTGTCGGCACCTGCGTCGTGGTGCAAGCTGTCATCAAAACTGCAGAGATTAAGCTTAAATATGTAGCGTGTTTCGACATGACTGCCTCCGTTATGAATACTTATCTTGCTCTTGATAAATAAGAGCTGTTTTTCTGGTGCAATCGCCAAAGATCAAGACCGTGAGGTTTCACCAGACATTCCGAAAACATCAAACCTCAAAAAGACGTGACGTTTTCAGTCTGAGATGAATACTCAGACGAACATTCAGGTGAAAACCCAAAAGGCAGATTAACATTTGAGTAAAACATAGACCGCGAATCTTAAGACCATCCTAACTAAACGCTAATGGCCGTTAATGTTTATGTGGTGTTCAGGCTAACTTATGTTGGTTTACACTCACCTAGCTTTGGCGGGGCAAGCACGAGCCTTAGAATCCGAAACTTAGACTCGAAAAGATGGTATCATAATCAGCTGTCAGCGTGTTTTCCATAGGGTCAGACCAAACGGCGTGAAGCATCCATTGTCCTGCCTTAGGCCTTTTGAAGGTAACTTCGCCTTGGGTATTTGTTTTCTGAGTGCCGATAAGCCCGTCTTTAGTATCGAGGCTGATCAGGCCTATGGTCACGCCCTCTATCGGCTCTCCGCGGTAATAGACTGTCGATGTTAGCGGGGCTCCGGCTTGGAGGGCATATGGGTTATCTTGCGGAACAATTTCTAATGTCATACCGACGGGACGCGTGACATATGGCGCGTCTTGTTCGTCTAAATCTCCGATTTGAACCAAAGCTTTTCCGCGCCGCGAGTAAATCTCTCTGCCGTCTTCATCCTCCAGTTCATTGTCGTTGCGATGGGTGATGATAGGCGTCAGGCCTTCTTCAGTAACATAGTCTGTAAATTTTTCAGGCGGTAATATGCTGACCGCAGAGGTCGTCTCTATCATAACAAGATGAGTTCCCGCGCCTTTCAAGGACAGGATCATATCTCCGCTAGGTGTCAATGTGCTCATCCGGCTTTGCTGGTCTGTGATGCCCCCAGGGCCCATTGAGGACAGCGTGATGACGCGGTGAGGGTCCAAGGCCCAGCGCGACTTATCTTTGGGGTGACCTATCATAATGGCAAGCGGAATAGGGCGTGCGACCTCCATCTGATAGCTTTGAGGCGCTAGCCAAAAATCGTGAGCCGCCGCAGGGCCGCAGATAGCTGTGCCGAGAAAAAAGGATAGAATCAAACGCTTCATAATAGTCTTGTCCTGATGATCTTGTCTGTGGTTTTGTGTCTTAATCGAACAACGCCTTAGGCGCGTAAAAAGTTTCACAGCTTCTGCACTATAACGTGTCTTTGATAAAAGTGGCTTGGCCAAAAAATTTTTTTATTTTTTTGACATTAAGCTGAAACTATTCCGCGCCGCGTCTCGTTAACCTTAAGCATCATGACATGCACATCGGCTCACCTTGCGTTTCTAATCTCCCTAGAAGCGATGCGCAAGTTGAGCCGAGACCCACGCAATAACAAGGACTCTAACATGCCAAACCTGACTGCTCCCAAAGGCTTCGGTTTTACGAAAGCTATTTTAACGACGACCGCCCTCATGGGCGCGACAATTTTAACAGCTCCGAGTTGGGCATCAAGTCACCGCGAAGCTCCGGCCATCACAGAAAAGCCCAAAGTTGACGGCACAGATTTTTATATGTTCCGCAGCTATGAGCAGGGGCGTGAGGCTTTTGTAACGTTCATTGCGAATTACCAAGGGCTCCAAGACGGTTACGGCGGACCAAATTATTTTACTATGGACCCAGACGCTCTTTATGAAATCCACGTTGATAACGACGGTGATGCCATCGAAGATATTACGTATTCCTTCATGTTTGATAACAATCTGACCAATGGCGGAAATGGTGTCACGCTGAATATTGACGGCAAAACGCTACCTATCCCTCTAAGATTCGCAGGTCCTATTGGCGTGGGCGACACAGCTAATCTGGCTGAAACAGAAACCTATACAATTGACGTTGTTACGGGCGATCGCCGCAGCGGAACACGTACACCTGTCGGTCTGACCTTCACAAAGCCGCTGGATAATGTCGGCAGCAAAACTATTCCTAACTATGAAGCTTATGCGCTGTCCAATACGGCTAATGTCACGCTTCCTGGCTGTGATACGGCGGGCCGCGTTTTTGTCGGTCAACGTCAAGACGCCTTTGCAGTTAATTTGGGCAAAATCTTCGACCTTGTGAACTTGGTTCCACTTGAAGGCTCAATTGAGCAAAGCGCTGCGAATAATGAATTGGCCGATAAGAATGTCACCTCTATTGCTTTGGAAGTGCCCATCAGTTGTTTGGTCGGCGATGGTAACGGTGTCATCGGCGCATGGACAACAGCCAGCTTGCCGCAAGCCCAAATTTTGGACCCTATTCCGAATTATGAGCAACCTGCTCTACAAGGCGGCGCTTATGTTCAAGTTTCGCGCCTATCCGCTCCCTTGGTTAATGAAGTTGTGATCGGCTTGCCGTTCAAAGACTTGTTTAATGGGTCTGAGCCAAAGGATGACGCACAAGCGGCTGACTTTGTCACCAATCCGACATTCCCGGCCCTTATTGATATTTTATTCCGCGACGCTTTAGGCGCGCAAGATAATATCGCGCCGTCAAACTTCCCGCGGACTGACCTTGTCGCGGCGTTCTTGACAGGTGTTGAAGGTGTAAACCAGCAATCCATCGTAACGGGGTCTGAAATGATGCGCCTGAATACAGGGATTGCGCCGACTCCGCGGAGTGAACAAAGTAATCTAGGTGTTGCTGGCGATGACTTGGCTGGCTTCCCGAATGGTCGCCGTCCGGGTGACGATGTTGTCGATATCGCGCTTCGCGTTGTTATGGGCGCGTTGTGTCATGACATTCCTGTCAATGGCACGCCGACAAATTTAGGTTTTTGTACGCCTGAAGACGCTCCTGTCGGAGACGCACCTTTCACAGATGGCGCGCCAGTAAAGGCTACGGACCTGCGCGGTTCATTCCCTTATCTGAACACACCTATCGCAGGTGATGCCGGAACAGGAAATTAGGAGAACACTATGAAGAAGAGTCTATATTTAAAAACGGCGATTCTGGTTGTCCTCTCAGCTACAGTTGTGACTGGTTGCAGCAATAATGACAGTGGCAGCATAACGCCGCCAGTTGTGGTGACGCCGCCTCCGGCAGTTCCGCCGCCACCGCCACCGCCGCCACCAGCTGGAGCTGACGCACCGCAAGATAATTTCGGGGCCAGTTTCAAGACTGCATTTGAACAGAACCCTTATGCGGAGCCTATAGATCCTGTGGCAGGCGATATTATCCCTTTGGATAAAACAGCCGAGCCTTTCGATGTCCCTAATCCTATGTAATCACCCTTCATAGGATATATTGAATAGCCGCGTTTTTAAGCGCGGCTATTTTTTTTGCTTGAAAGTGATGGTTAAATTATAAAAGGCTAGATACGCCCGCAGCAATAACAGGGCCTGTCACCTCGCCTGTTGGAGAGCCGCCTATAGGCTCAACCGAGACCGCGAATGTATCTCCGGCATTTATTTTGCTTACAAATGCGGCACTTAGGCTTATCGAGCTGCGCCCTGTATTAGGAATTACGCCTAAGGATTGCGGGATGCCATCGGCCTCAATAAGCCAAAGCTCAAAGTCTTGCTGAGGTGTTTTTTCTGCTTCCAGCTTTGAGACGCGTATTTCATTTGTGCCCGTTTCATAAAAGGCAATAAATCTTACACTGCCCGTATCAGCCTGTAGAGAGGCGATAAGCGGCTCAGATGTAAGAGCGGGCTGCCTATCAAATAATGACAAACCAATAGCGATAAGGCTTACGGCTAGAGCGCCTGTTGCGACGCCTCGCCAGAATTTTAATGTCTGCCAAAGCCCTTGAGACCTGGTTTCCTGATGGCCAAAGAGCCGCGTCATGAGTTTTTGTTTTAAATCTGCGGGCGGCGCAACGGGCGCGTAAGCCGCGTTAAATGAGTCCAGGTGATGCTCCCAGATTTTAACCATTGCGGCAAAATCAGGGTCTCGTTCAATCCGCGCAGCCGCCGCAAGACGCGGCCCAGCCTCCAAGACGCCCAAAACATATTCAGCCGCGAGCACGTTATTTTCTTCTGGTGGTGTGTCTGGTGTTTCTCCGGTCATTTTTCCAAACACTTTCTGAGTTTCTGCAAGCTGCGGCGCAGCCAGGTCCTCATAGTGTTTAAAGGAACGTCATAATGCGCGGATAATTCTGCATAAGAATAACCTTCGACATAGGCGGCTTTCACGGCCTCAGCTTTATCGGGCTCAAGTTCAGACATGCATCTGTCTATTCTGCGTGCTTCTCCGGCGTTAACGGCATTTTTTTCAGGCCCGGGAGCTTTGTCAGGAATATTCAGTGCTTGCTCCATAGAGCGGAGCGGCAAATTGCGCGCCCGAAGGCGATCCAGACAATGATTGCGGGCAATCGCGTAAAGCCAGCCTATGGCCGATGCTTCGCCGGGCCGATAATAATCAGCCTTATTCCATATTTTGACAAATATGTCTTGCATCGCGTCTTCGGCCTCGGTGGTGTCATTTAGTAAACGTAGGCAAACGCCATAAAGTTTCGGAGCAGCCGCATTATACAGGCTGTCAAAGGCGGACCGATCCTTTAAGCTCACGCGCCCAATAAGAACTGCAATTTCATCGGTCTTATCCATAACTATCTTTACCACGGCAAAGAAGATGCCTCCAAGCTAATAAACTAATTTGTAGGATTTAATTAGTCTTGGCTTATGTTTCGACAAGCTCAACACTACATTTCTTATATAGCAGGCGCCAAAGAATGGAGTTCATGAATAATCTAATTAGGCTAGCCTTCGGAGGTGAGGATCAGGCCGGAGATTACTGGCCATTGGCGGCTTCTGCTGCAACATGAATTTTAGGAGTGTTTTTTGCGTCAGACCAATTACGCGCATCTATCCATTCTGATCCGCCATCCGTATTAGCGGTTTCATCTTTTATTTGACGAATTCGATCTTGATGGTTCATGCCTTTAGGCCTGCGGTGTCCTGCGGGTTCAACCATATCAAATTCTCCTGCTTTGGATAGGTGAACACCATCAATACCGAATTATAATTAACATTAAGTAACGGTAATGCTGTGAACGACTTATGGGTGGATTACTGCTTAATGCGTGATGCCGACCTTAGAGACTTCAAATGTAAGAACTTCAAATGAAGAGGTTTCAAGCCTATCCATTTCAATCCCCAAACGGATCATCAATCGATTTACTGGGCTGCGTAAACCAGACAGGGCCGTCTGCGGACATGTAAAAATGATCCTCCAGACGCACGCCAAATTCGCCGTAAAGACAAATCATCGGCTCGTTAGAAAAGCACATGCCGATCTGAAGCTTGGTGTCATCACCCCAATTTAAATAAGGCCATTCATGGATATCCAGGCCAATGCCATGCCCTGTGCGGTGAGGCAGTCCGGGCGTATCATATCCGGGGCCAAATCCACGTGTCTCAAGCTCTGCTCTAGCGGCCAAATCGACATCGCCGCAACGCACATTGATCTGCGCCGCATCAAAGGCTTTAGCTTGCGCGGCTTTCTCGGCGTCCCAAACCTGCCGCTGTTTTGCGCTAGGCTTGCCGAAAACATAAGAGCGCGTAATGTCAGAAATATAATCATGAAGCTGACAGCCCGTATCAATCAGCACCATATCTCCCTCCTCAAGCGCTTTGGGTGTTTTCACGCCATGCGGATAAGAGCTGTCAGGCCCGAAGAGAATAATCTTAAAGTAGGATCCTTTGGGCGCGCCGACTTTACGGTGGGCGGCGTCTATAAATGCGCCTACCTCGGTTGTCGTGATACCTGCATAAAGCATAGACGCCGTAGATTTATGGACAGCTAATGTCATATCTTTGGCGCGCTGCATAAGGGCGAGTTCAGTTTTTGATTTAATCATGCGGCACGCCGCCGTGATGGACGCGCCATTTTCATAGTCAAATTGCGGCGCAGCTTTAGCCATACCGTTGCTCACAAAAAAGGGAGTCGCTTCGTCTAGTCCGATGATGCCTGTCACTATCCCCGCGGCGGACATAATCTTTTCAGGCAATCCATAAGGGCTCTCATGTTCTTCCCATGTGACGACCTCACCCTGTATGCGCATAAATTGCTCTAATGTGCCCTTTTCAAAAGCGGGGGCGATAAAAACAGGAGCGCCTGTTGGTAAGAGTATAGCCCCCACCATGCGTTCAGAACTGTTCCACCGCATACCCGTAAAATAATAAAGCGAGGTTCCGGCGTGCAGATAAAGCGCTGCAATATTCTGCTCAGTCATAAGGCGCTGTGCTTTGGTAATTCGCGCCTGAAATTCATCATCTGAGACCGGCTTCACGCCCGTTGTCATATCTGAGAGGGAATCGAGTGCCTGCTCAAAACTACGGCCGCCTACACCAATGGTCATCGTCGCTATCCTTAGTTACGGAAGCGCATCTTCTATGTCGCTGAGCAGAGCGTCCAGAACTTTTTCTTGTTTACGCCAGACGGGTTCACTTGAGACGGGGAGAGTCGCGGCGGGCATGTCAGCCAATGTGGCCTCCATATAGTCTTGCCAAATCATGGCAGGAATATTGCCGCCTGTGACACGGTTCATGGGGCTGTAATCATCATTACCAACCCAAACGCCTGTGACGATTTCAGGGGCGTAGCCAACAAACCACGCGTCGCGGAAATCATTTGTCGTACCTGTTTTTCCCGCAACTTGGCGGCCGGCTATTGCGGCGCGGCGGCCTGTGCCTTGGGTGACAGTTCGCGTCATGAGGCGGTTCATATGCGCTAAGTTTTGAGAGTCGACCACGCGGGGCATGTCGGGCGGGAGGCGCTCATATAGCGGCGTGCCGTTCGCGGTGGAGACAGAGAGTATCCCATAAGGCGCTGCGGCTTTCCCGTAATTCGAAAAGGGCAAGTAACTCGTGGTTAGCTTAAGCGGCGTTGTCACCTGCGCGCCCAAAGACAGGCTGCGCAGCGGGGTTAGCCCCTCAAGCCCAAAATTTAAAGCTGTTTTTATCACCGCCTCGCGGCCAATCTCTTCCCCGAGATTGACGGCAACTGTATTAATGGATTTTGCGAAAGCATTTTCCAAAGTCATGTCACCTTTAAATTCTTCGCTGAAATTCTCAGGCGCCCAATCTCCGATTTCAACGGCTTTGTCTTCGCGGATATCCCATGGGGTTAGGCCTGCTTTAAAGGCGGCTAAATAGACAAAGGGTTTGAACGCAGAGCCGGGTTGCCGCTCGGCTTGAGCCGCGCGGTTGAACTGACTATTGGTATAGGACAGACCGCCAATCATCGCCATGACCCCCCCCGTACCGTCCATAGAGACTAGCGCGGCTTGGGTGGCGTTGCGGTCAGGATTTATATGGGCATTTACAGCTGTATTGGCGCTAAGCTGAGCGTCAAAATCAAGTGTCGTTTGTACAACAATGTCTTGCGTAGGAATGCCAATAGCCTCTTCTAAATCATCCCACATCCAATCGACAAAATATTGCGCGCTATTGTCCGATTGAGGGCGCGTTATATTTATCGGCTGCATCAGGGCATAATAATGGCTTTCTCGGCTGATGAGATTTTGCTGTGCCATGACGTCGATGACGGTTGCAGTTCGACGCGCGGAACGGTCAGGATGGGTCACGGGGCTATAGCGGGACGGCGCTTTTAACAGCCCGGCCATCATAGCGCCTTCTGAAAAACTAAGCTCTGAGGCGGATTTACCCAAATAGGTTTTACTGGCGGCCTCAAGTCCCCAAGCGCCGCTACCAAAATAGACACGGGAGAGATACATTTCTAAAATCTCGTCCTTGGTAAAAGCTTGCTCGAGCCAGATGGAAATCATCATTTCCTGAGCCTTACGGCGCAATGTTTTTTCCGGCGTTAGAAAGACATTTTTAGTCAATTGCTGTGTTAGCGTTGAGCCGCCTTGGACATAACGGCCTTGTTTCAAGTTCACGACCATTGCGCGCGTTAGGCCATAGGGGTCAACGCCGATATGGGTTTCAAACCGTTTATCCTCAATCGCTAAGACGGCTGCGGGGACATAAGGCGGTAGCTCGGCAAGTTTAACTTTGGGGGCAGATGACGCGCCGCGCACCAAAACATCGCGGCCATAGCGGTCGACAATTTGAACCGAGACAGGCCGGTTCGGGGCCCAAAGGGTTTCCGCTGACGGCATGTCTTTAGCCGCAAAAGCTGCGCCTGTGAGGGCGAGCATGCCGAGGCCGTAGATACTTGCTGCCCCAAAGAGGCTTAAGCGTTTGGCATAGCGTTTTGTTTTTTCGCGGTTAAGTTTCACGTGTGCTTACAGGGCCGTTACAGGGTTAATCGAGGCTAACCTTGTGACGGCATAAGATTAAGCAGGCATGAATCCTGCGCTAAAAGAGTGTTATTTATTCCGCGTGATTTCTAGGTTGGAAGCGGAGCCGCAGGCCCAGCCAATCCTGGTTCCTTAGCGCCTGCCCCGCGCCCGTCTTTATCTTTGACAGGACAGAAGCTCAGCACCGTTGATCCCGCTGCGCGAGATTCTTTACCTGGCTGAATGAAGTCGAGCCCGCCTTCTGGTTTTTTGGCCAGAATAAGATCCAAATCATCACCGCGATCTTTATATAAGTCGTCGAGCGTATAGCTCTCAGATAAGGTCGTTGAGCGAAAGCGCCAACCGCCCCACCAATCACGGGTCAGAGCATCAAAACTGCGCCCGCGAGAGCTGAGTGTGCGTCCACGAGATGTGAAAGCAATCGTATCAGCATCATCTTCATCATTATCTTCAGATGTGACTTGGAAGACACGGTGACGCCCTAATTCAGGTGCAAACTCAACGCAGACAAGCGCATTATAAGCATCATTAGGTGTGGCGGCGATCAAGTGGTTAAAGGCGGAATGATCAAGGCGGAAATCCGCATTCTCAGACAGGACTTCGCCGTAAAAGGTCGCATGACCCTCTAGCCGTGCGCCGCGCAGTCGCCGCCAATTTGTGTCGGCAACAAGGACTTTAATGTCCATTTCTTTCAAGGCTTTCGCGAGACCTAATGACCACGGGTTTGCGCCAACAATCATGATGCCGTCACCGCCGCCTGCCGCAAGGTCAAGAGATTTGGAAATGGGCCCGATAAAGAAGCCGGCAAACAGAACGGTTGCGAAGACCAGCGCAAAGGCGAGCGGCACAAAGAGCGCGCCTTCAGGACGGCCAAGCGCTGTCAGCTCAGCCGCAAAGAGACCTGCAACCGCCACAGCGACCACTCCGCGCGGCGCGATAATTGAAATCAGCAAGCTTTCTTTCCAGTGCAGCCCGGAAAACAAGGTTGATGACATGACGGCAATTGGACGAACCAAAAGCATCATGGCGAGAACAAAGGCCAATACGCGCCATTCGGTTAAGAAGGCTTTGAGGACATCAGGTGTCAAGGTGGCCGTCAGGATAACGAAGACGCCTGACACCAAGATAATCGCGATATTTTCTTTAAAGCGGCGCATCTCAACCATAGACGCGAACTTCGTATTTGCCATAGTCATACCTAAGGCTGTCACGGCCAAGAGACCTGTTTCGTCCGCAAGCGTATTGGCCAAGACATAGATGGCCAGAACCCATGCTAATACGACAGGGGCTTTGAGATATTCAGGAATATGACCCCGGCGAAACGCCCAAGCGAGGCCATAGCCTGAGATAATGCCAACCACTGTGCCGAGGATGGCAGCAAAGGCGAGCTTACCAAAGGCTATATACATAGACCCTTCCATCATGGTGAAGCGGATAAATTCATAACCACCGACAGCGAAAAGTGCGCCGAGCGGGTCATTCACAATACCTTCCCATTTAAGCACGTTGGCGGGGCGGGATTTAAGATGCGCTTGGCGCAATAAGGGCATGATAACCGTCGGGCCTGTGACAACGAATAGACCGCCAACCATTGCGGAAATATCCCAAGGTAGGCCAACAATATAATGGGCCGCGCACGTGCCGAGGAACCAGGCAATGGGGCCGGCGACAATCACCATGCGCATAACGGCATGTGACGCATCGCCCAAGTCTTTGAAGCGCAATGTCAAGCCGCCTTCAAAGAGGATAATCGCAACGGCGAGGCCAATCATAGGACGATAAAGGTCGCCAAAATCATTTATAGGATCGAGTCTAAATAGCTCGAGGCCGTGAATAAGTTGTTCAGGTAGATTAAATCCTAGAATCCAACCAATAAGCGGACCAAAGATTAAGCCCGCAATCGCCATCAAAACAATAGCGGGACGTTGAAGTTTCCAAGCCAGCCATTGTGCGCCTATGCCCAAAACACCGATAAGGGCAATTTTGAACGGAAGCAAATTTACAACGTGGTGGGCAGCATCTGCAGCAGCGGCCATATTATATTCCTCAACCCAAGTAATTTATGTCGTGAATGATTCTGTTTAGCCTGACAGGCTATTCGTCTACGCGCTGAATATCAAATCCGATATCATTATTGCCGTAATTGCCATTGTCATATTGATCCACCCGGCCTTCAAACCAATTTAAGAGATGTGTATTGATCTTTTCAAAAAACTGGATCAATTCGGCCTCTTGCAATGGCAAATTTAAATCTGCCTCGCGGCCTTCATCGATGTGGATAAACATTTTGTCCCCTTCCTTACGGCAGGTCAAGACAAGGCGCATATAGTCACCGTCACCGGAAATATTAACCGCCAGGCCAAAACTTATCGGCTCAAGCGGAAGGAAACCCTTGCCCGAAACGGAATAGGCAGCAGAGCGATAATTTTGCGCCGTGAAAGGGCCTTGCGGCGGGACGAGGTAGACGCATTGCTTATTGTTGTCGAGCCACGCGCAAAGACCGTTGCGGATAGCTTCGGCAACGGACCGAATTTGCGCATAATTATCAAAGCTGCGGTCGCCATAAATTTTGGCAGCCGCGGCAATCTTGTCCAAGTGACTTGGCGTTTTATCGTCTAACGTCGGCATTGTTATCCCTAAGTTGAAGCGGCCTTATAGCGTCGAAGGGGGGAGTCTACCAAGGCTAAATCCACATATTTTTGTGAAAGCTCACACGCTGTGGCATGGCATTTGCTCATATACTCCTGAAACACGAATTTGGAGGGGAATATGTCCCATAATCTCGCGAAAACCGCTCTTTTAGTGACGGCTGCTGTCACCCTATCAGGCTGCGCTCAGATGGGTCACTTCGGCAATAGCATGTGGGGATATACAAAATCAGCGGCGAATTTTGTCGCCAGCCCTGTCACAAAGCTTCTGCGGTCTGCGCCGGAGCAAGATTATGTCTTTGAAAATGGTCGGCACTCTCAGCAAGCCGTAAAGATGGCCTTTGCGCAAGATGGCTACCGCACACAAGGCTATCACGCACAAAACTATCCGGCACAAAATTACGGGACTCATACGTATCAGCCCCAAAGCTATCAGGCTAAGAGCTATCAAACCCATAGCAAGCAAAGCCAAGGCTACGAGCCGCGTAAAGACCTAGTTGTGCCTCAGCTTGCGCAGCTGCCCGTGCCGCAAACGCCTAAATATCAAGGCCCAAATTATCATGCGCCTCAATATCATGCCCCTAAATACCAAGCGCCTGCCTATACGCCTGACAGCTACCAACAAGACTATACTTACGCGGAATATCCGGCATCCCCGCCGACCCGCGTTGTCGAAGCGGCCCCGCGTAACACGTCTCAGGTCACAGACGAAATTTCATTTGTTAAAATGGGCGGCGGCTCGGATATGCAGGATTGGGCGACATGCGAAGCCCAAGCCGGCGGCTTTGTGACTGTTGTGCAAGGCGGCTATCTGATCAATCCGGGGTTTGAAAGCTGCATGCGCTCAAAGGGCTATAAGCCCGAGAGCGAAGTTGCGGATCAGCTCAGTCTCTAGTGAGTTAGGTCTCTAATCCGATAATATCATAATTGCGTTTGGCGTTTTTACTCACGCTTGCCCATTCACTGTTTTTCATGCGGTCTTGATGGCGGTGGTAAGCCGTGGGGGATTTGAACGTTTCAAAGACATGAAAGCGGGTCGGTACGGCTTCATCTTGCCAAACATGAAAATTCCCACAATCGGGCTCTTGTGCCGTTAAGCGAGCATGTGTGGGAAGAGCTAATTTTATGGACTTCAAATCCGCTTCCGGAATATCGATATAACCGGAGAGATAAACGGTATTCGTCTCCCCGCGTTCAGCTTTCAGCGTGGTCATCAGACCTTGGCGATAATTTCTATATTCCGGCGTCCAGCCCAAATCTCGTCTTGCGCGGCTAATATCTACGCGCTTGGTCTCTTTATAAAAACTGCGCGCCATATCAGAAATATCCGCGGTATCATGACTCAATTGGGGCGGGAGGTTTTCCCCGATAAGGCCCGCAGCAAAATTTATAACATCTTGCGGCGGAGCGGGGTGACCATCAGCAAGATTATAAATCTTAAGCGGGTCTGGTCTGTCTATGGAGGCCAGAAGCGCCGAGACAATATCATCGCGGTGGATGCGGTTGACGATATGGCCATCCTTAATAACGGCGCGGGCTTTACCCTCGCGCAGGCGGCCAAAGGGATTGCGGCCCTTGCCGTATATGCCTGCGAGGCGAAAGATGTGAACGGGGGTGATGGTCTCAAGCCATTGTAGCTCAGCCTTGGCGCGGTTCATCCCGCGGCGGGTGAGGGGCCGTAGTAATTCATCTTCAAAGGCCCATTGCCCTTGACGGTCGCCATAAACGCTCGTCGCAGACAGATAACCTATCCATTTTGCGTTTGGCGCAAGCTCGCCAAAGGGGCGCGGCAATGCGTTGATAAAAGGATCGCCGGCATCATTTGGCGGAATGGATGTGAGGATAAGTTCCGCTTTATCTAATATATCTGTCATCGCCGCATTCAGCTCGCCACTATATATGACAGGCGTTACGCCGAGAGATTTTAAAGCAGCGGCCTTCTCAGGCGAGCGTGTTGTCGCAAAGACATCATAACCGCGCGCTAATAAAGGTGTGATCATGGCTTTGGCGCAATATCCCGCGCCCAAAAGCAGCGCTGCGGGAGGCCCTTTATGTGACTGTGATTTAATGCGTCTCGCCATTGCCGCGCCGCGCTCCCTTAGATAGATAGCCTGCATGAAACTTACGCATACCCTCCTATTGAGTTTACCCCTCATTGCAATGTCTTTCAGCGGGACCGCTAACGCGGCCAACCTTACGGCTGAGTTTGACGCCAAGCACGAGGCGTGCCTTGAACGCATCGCCGTTGATAATGATTTGGCCTATGAAGAAGCTATGATTTGGCAGGATGAGGGCGGTGGCCGCCGTGCGAAACATTGTGTGGCGATGGCGCTTTATGCGCTGGGCCATGAGGATGAAGCCGCCGCGCGGCTGGATTCATTGGCAATGGCGTCGGATGGCGGAACAAAACTCATGCGCGCAGACTTTTATGCTGAGGCGGCGAATTTCTGGCTGGTGGCCGGAGAAGCTGACCGCGCCTATAAATCGGCGACGGATGGGTTAAAATTGCGCAAAGACCATGTCGATCTTCGGATTGCGCGGGCGCGGGCCTATGCGATGCTTGGGCGTTATGATTATGCGGAAACCGATCTGACATCGGTTTTAGTTTTTACGCCCAATAATGCCGATGCTTTGCGCTACCGCGCGGATGCCAAGATGAATCAGGGACGTCTTAGCGAGGCTAAAATTGATATTGAGAGAGCCTTGCGCGCTGACCCGACAGAAGTTGAAACAGCACTTCTGCGCGGGCAAATTAACGAGGCTATTCGCTTGGACGCGCTCCCAAAAGCTTCAACAGATGCGCCCTAACCGCCAAATGACTCTTGCGTGAAGCTTCTGTAAGGTGCCTTAGTTTTGCCCCAATAGCTCACGAGCATGTGAGAGTGCTTGATTAGCGGGGGGAGACTTGTCCTGTTAGTTTAGCTATATCATTATGAATGCAGCGGATATAACTCTGCTTCCCAGGAGAACATATTATGACAATTCTTAAATCTACACTACTCGCATCTGCGCTTATTCTTGGCACAGCATCAGCTTCATTTGCTCAAGACGCTATGACCGACAAAGCTAAAACAATGGCGACTGACACAGCCAAAGAGATGGCCACAGATCAAGTAAAAGCTATGGGCGACACAATCATGACTGAAAAAGGCAAAATGGACGGCGCGGACATGAAGACCGCCGGCAAAGTCATGATGCAAGGCGGGTCTGTTGAAGATGCTGCCATGGCCGTTGCCAAAGACAATGCCGAAGGCATGGTGACGGACAAAGCGTCAGACATTATGACCGATAACGTTGTGGGCGATAAGATGCTTACTGAAAAAGGTAAAATGGACGGCGAAGACATGGTAACCGCGGGTAAGGTCATGATGAGTGGCGGCTCCGCTGCAGAAGCCGCGAAAGCCGTTGCAAAAGAAAATGCCAAGAACCTGATGATGAATCAGGGCACGGTTAAGTCTGTTGCGCCTATGACGCCAGTGGCTGCGAGCATTAACTGTCCTTACGGAACAACGGCTCAGGCCAATGGCACATGCATGATTACAGGTGATTTTCAGCCGCGCGGCTAAACTCTGTAAAATTAAGTTGAAAAGCGTCCTTTTAAGGGGCGCTTTTTTATGCGTTTTCGACAGCGCGGCGGTTAATTTCATGACTCTGCAATTCATTCGCAAAGTTATTGACAATCATTCGCAGCTAGGTCATATAGTCCACATGATCCACTGCGTTTGTAACAATATCAATACGGCCAAAGTTGATGCGGCGGCGGCTTGCGGGGCAGAGACCGCGAAATGCGTGATGCGCGCCTGTGGTACGCGCTTTAATTGCGGGCAATGCCGCTCTGACATTGATGCGCGCGTGGCTACATTCCGTATGGCGAACCCAATACTTCAAGCGGCTGAATAGCGCTTTTCTTCTCTTTATTTGTAATTGATTATCAACTGCGCATTTTTCAGTGCGAGTGATTTGCAATTGCCTTGATTTGAATTGACGCCAAGGCTCAAAGCGTTCCAAAACACATAAAATTTAATGGAGACTCACATGCGCGGTGACAAGAAAACAATAGAACTTCTTAATAAAGCTCTCAAAGCTGAGCTGACAGCGATCAATCAATATTTTCTTCATTCCCGTATGCTCGCAGATTGGGGCGTGTCAAAGCTTGCCAAGAAAGAATATGAAGAGAGCATTGAAGAGATGCAGCACGCCGATAAAATCATCGAGCGTATTCTTTTCCTCGGCGGCCTCCCAAACCTACAAGATCTCGGCAAACTTTATATTGGCGAAACTGTTGAGGAAATTCTGCAATGCGATATGAAACTCGAAGATATTGCAATCCCGCTCTATCGCGATGGTGTAGAACATTGCGAAAAAGTCCGTGATTATGGCTCTCGCGATTTACTACAGAGTATTTTGCTGGATGAAGAAGACCATGTCGATTTCCTCGAGACGCAATTCGATCTGATCAAACAAGTTGGTATCCAGAATTACATTCAACTTCAAAGCGCGGCGGTGACCGAAGAGGGGTAATCTCCTTATCCGCGTCATTACAAGGCTTGTCCTTGTAACCCATCACCTGCATGTCCCGCGCGTGAAATGTTGATGTGAAGATAGTGCCAGAGATGGGATGCAAGAACGGGGTCTTGCAATGACGATGATAGGTAAGCTCGCTTCCGCCTACTCCAACTCTTTGCCCATCTCCAAAATCGCGTCGACTAGCATATCCAAATCGCTTTCTTGCGTGCGATGGTTGGTTAGGTTTACGCGGATGGCGGTCTCGTCATTGATGGTGGTGGAGGACGGCGCGGCCAGCCCGCTTTCTTGTAAGTCCACCACAATACGGGCATTTTTTGCGTTGCTTTCATATTTAAAATCATAGCGGAAACAGACAATATTCAGCGCGACAGGGGCGAGCAGTTCGAGGGTGTCTTCCGCCTCAACGCGGCGCTTTAAATATTGCGCTTGGGCGATATTGCGCTCAACGACTTCGGCAATGGCGTCAATGCCGTGGGTCTTCAGATGCGTCCAGACTTTCAGCGCGCGGAAACTGCGCGAGAGTTCAGGCCCGTAATCCACCGCCCAGAAATCGCCGCCTGCCAGACCGTCTTCATCATGGCGTAAATATTCCGGACGATTGGCAAAGGATTGGCGGTGCAAATAGGGGTCTCGAATAAGCACACATCCGGCTTCGTAATTGACTTGCCACCATTTATGAAAATCAAAGGCCAGGCTATCCACGCGGGAGAGAGCTTTGATGCGGTGGCCCACGCTTTTAGATAATATCGCTGTTGCGCCGAAAGCCCCGTCCACATGGAACCATAAGCTCTCTTTTTCGCAAATATCCGCCAGCCCGTCCAAATCATCAATCGCCCCGACGTTCACCGCGCCAACTGTGCCGATAACGGTGAAAGGAACTTTGCCCTCTGCGCGGTCAGCTTCCATTGCGGCTTGCAGGGCATCTAATCTAATTTCAAAATTCTCATCGCAAGGAATTTGGCGCAAGGCGTCTTTGCCAAGGCCAAGCAGATCAAACGCCCGGCGCACACAGCTATGAGTCTGCGCCCCCGTATAGCCGACAAGCTCGCCGCTTAAATGCTCAAGATTATGCTCACGCATCGCCGCATCCCGCGCGACCTTCAGCGCGGTCACGGTTGCCATAGATGTGCCTGAGGAAATCAGCCCCGTCGTCTCGCTCGGCATACCCATAATTTGCGCGGCCCAGCGAATAACCTGCTGCTCAATCACGGGGCCGACATGGTTGCGCCCGCCGCAATTAGCGTTCATCGCTGCGCCGGCCATCTCGGCCAAGATATTAGAGGGCGTGCCCGCACCGTTCACCCAGCCAAAAAAGCGCGGATGAATATTACCGGGATTATGCGGCATGACCGCTTCAAGCTCTTGGCGCATCTGCTCCGCCGAAATCCCGCCTTGGGGCAGAGGCGTTTCGATCTCAGCCTTCAGCGCCTTAGGAACAGGCGTCCAAACGCGCCCTTCACGCGCGTTCTGCATCTTATCCAGAGACGCATCCAGCATAGCATGAGCCGTCTTACGAAAAGCAGGCCAATCTTTAGGGTCAAGTGTCATGGGTTTCGCTTAATGCCGTCTTGCGCCCGCGTCATCAAATAATTCTGCTAATTTCTCCGTCATCGCGCCGCCAAGCTGCTCCACATCCATAATCGTCACGGCGCGTTTATACCATCGCGTGACGTCATGACCGATACCAATCGCGACGAGCTCGATTTCGCTGCGGTTTTCTATTTTATCTATCACCATGCGCAGATGGCTCTCGAGCATGCCTGTTTTATTTTGGCTTTGCGTGGCGTCGTCCACGGGCGCGCCGTCGGAGATGACCATCATGATGCGCCTCTGTTCGGGCCGTGCCATGAGGCGGCGATAGGCCCATTCCAGCGCTTCGCCGTCGATATTTTCTTTCAGCAAGCCTTCGCGCATCATCAAGCCGAGGTTTCGCTTAGCTCGCCGCCACGGCATATCGGCGGATTTATAAATGATATGACGCAAATCATTCAGCCGTCCGGGCCCTGTTGGTTTGCCCGCCGCCATCCAGTCCTGGAAACTGCGCCCGCCTTTCCAAGCCCGCGTGGTAAAGCCGAGAATTTCTGCCTTCACGCCGCAGCGCTCCAGCGTTCTCGCCATAATGTCGGCACAGACTGCCGCGACCATAATCGGCCGTCCGCGCATCGAGCCTGAATTATCAATCAGGATAGTCACAATCGTATCGCGAAAGTCGGTTTCTTTTTCTTCCTTAAAAGTCAGCGCGCTCATCGGATCAATAATCACGCGGGTGAGCCGCGCCGTATCAAGCATGCCTTCTTCCAGATCAAAGGTCCAACTACGTTGCTGCTGCGCGAGCAGGCGGCGCTGCAAACGGTTGGCGAGCCGCGCAATGACAGAAGACAGCCCCGCCATATGCCCGTCCAAATAGCCGCGCAAACGGTCAAGCTCTTCAATCTCGCAAAGCTCTTCGGCTTTGATAACCTCATCATGTTTGGTCGAATAGACACTGTAAGGGTCAGGCAGATTTGTCGGCTGCGGACGCTGCGCATTGGGGTTGGGCGCTTGGTCGCTATCGTCAGACTCGCCGTCAATATTTTCCGCATCCACCATGTCGGACGGGTCAGCGTTCTCATCCTCAACAGCGTCAGCATCGGACACTTCCGTCTGGCCCTGTTGTTCCTCTTGCGGGGTGTCTGGCGATTGGTCGGGTTGTTGATCGTCATTCTCGGAGGTCTCGTCTTCCGAGTCGTCATTTTCCTCGGGATCGGCCAAATCTTCGCCGAGGTCAAAATCTTGGATAAGCTCGCGCACCGAGCGGCCAAAGTCTTGCTGATTATCAAGCAGCTCTTTGAGCGCGTCCATCCGCACGGCGGCTTTGGCCTCAATTTCCTTGCGCCAAGCCGACATAATCCCGTCACAGCTTTTGGGCAGTTTCCGCCCCGTCAGGACTTCCCGCGCATAGAGCCCGACGGCTTCGGCAAAGCTATTATCATCCTTGGCGATGTCGGGTTTGTCATAGCCCTTGCGTTTCGCCCGCGCCGAAAGCGACGCCATCAGGTTATCGCCAACCCCCGCCAAATGCCTCCCGCCGAGTGCCTCAACACGCGCTTGCTCCATCGCCTCAAAAACCGCGCGGGCCGGGCCTGTCGTCGGTTGGTTCTTGGCGTGAGTGACTTTATCATGCAGCGCAATGCGCAAAGCCAAGCCATCGGCCTCGCCGCGCGCCTTAGCAATCTGCGCAGGCTTAGGTTTAGGCGGCAAGCTCGGCAGCATCACTTGATCACGCACAATCCCCGCCACATCCCCGCCAAAGCTCACCTCCATCTCAGGCTCCCCCGAAAGGGCCTTAGTCGCCGAGGCAAGGGCGCGTTTAAATTCATCTATGGGGGTGCGGGTTGTCATAACCAAACAGCAAAGAAAATGTGATTAGATGGTTGACCGGAAATCATACTCTTTTTCATGTTATCAGATGCCTCGTAGATTTCCTTGATTTTTAGTTGTTCTAAAACATCCATTAATTCGTCTCGGTCTAGTCTTGTTTCTATTATCAGGCCATTGGCAGTTGGTTCATCTCCATCATATTCTACAATGTTTAACTTTAAAGATAATATTGCCTCATGCTGCTCAAGCTCTAAAAGTAATCGTTGTGATTCTGATATTGAAGGGTGGTCTAAACGATTAGGCTCTAAGCTAAATTTATTACTTGTTTGATTGAAAAAATCTTCTGTCGATAGGGGGGGAAGTCCTAGTGTGCTATTATTTCCCCATCTATCAATCATGCCATGAAATAATTGTGAAATTCTATTCCAACCACCTTCACCAAATTCTGAAATTTTCACTTTGATTTTCGATGTGTCAATCAAAGTGATTGTGGAGAAAGTGTCTCCAGAACCATGAGTTGAAGAACAGTTATCTATCTCGTTCCAATAGATTTTATCAATAGATATTTCATTATTGACTATTAAGCTTCGTGGAGAAAAATAATATTTATCTTTGCAGACACCAAAAATTTTTTCGCCTTGGTCCAAGGGTAATTCCTCTAAAGTAAACCCAAGTTTAATTGCTTTATAATACCCATCGGCTCTCGAATTCATCGCACGCTTGAATTGGAAAAATATAAAATATGCTGGATCGTCAGCAAGCGGCATATCTAATTCCTGTATTATCCGTCATCGCCAGCGATGACGGCGCTCCGTTGCAATCGATATACAATATCGATTGCGGCCACTACGCGACCATCACAGTCGCTGCGCTCTCAGCTAAATCTTTCCCAAAGGCCCGCTGATAAAACTCACTGATAATAGGCCGTTCCAGTTCATCGCATTTATTGAGGAATGTCAGCCTAAACGCCTGTGCAATATCGCCGTCAAATATCCGGGCATTTTCGGCCCAGTTCATGACGGTTCGCGGGCTCATCACTGTTGAGATATCGCCGGCAATAAAGCTGTTGCGGGTCATGTCGGCGACGCGCACCATGCTGGCGATAAGGTCTTTCCCTTCCGGGGTGTCATAGGTCGGAGATTTGGCGAGGACGATGGCTTCTTCCTCGTCATGGGAGAGGTAGTTAAGCTGACACACAATGCTCCAGCGGTCCATTTGGCCTTGGTTGATTTGTTGTGTCCCGTGATAAAGCCCTGACGTATCGCCAAGGCCAACTGTATTGGTCGTGGCGAAAAGGCGAAACGCTTTATGAGGTGTAATTACGCGGTTCTGGTCGAGCAGGGTGAGGCGGCCTTGCGCTTCGAGCACGCGCTGAATCACAAACATCACGTCAGGACGGCCCGCATCATATTCATCAAAGACAAGCGCGACCGGATTTTGCAGCGCCCAAGGGAGCAGACCTTCGCGGAACTCTGTGATTTGTTTGCCGTCTTTCAGGACAATGGCGTCTTTACCCACGAGGTCGATACGCGAGACATGACTGTCGAGGTTGATCCGCACCATCGGCCAGTTCAGCCGCGCGGCGACTTGTTCGATATGGGTGGATTTTCCTGTGCCGTGAAACCCCTGCACCATAACACGGCGATCATAGGCAAAGCCTGCGCAGATGGCTTGGGTCGTTTTATCGTCAAAGATGTAAGCGTCGTCGATGGCGGGAACGTTTTCGCTCGTCTTACTAAAGGCTGGGACTTGCATGTCAAAATCGACATCAAAGACCTCTCGTGCCGACACCATAATGTCGGGCTCAAAAATAGGAAATTGGTCACTCATGTCGTTCGTCCATTATATGGGGGGAATTAATTAAATAGGATTAGCCAAGGTTCGTTGTTTTAAGAACCTTCATGGCGCTGACAACACGTTGGAAGCTTTCTTCGGTATTGCGCTTACCTTGGTTAGCATCGGGGTGAAGCTGTTTAACAAGCTGCGTGTAGCGTTTGCGCACATCATCTTTCGTCGCCGTATCATCAAGGCCCATATCGTTGAGCGCTTTCATTTGCATCTTGGACAGGCTGCGGCGGCGCGGAGCTTCGGATTGGCCTTCTATTTTGCCTTCGCCGAAAATATTATAGCCTTCAGCGGTAGCGGCGGTTGAGCCGGCTTTGCGTTTGCTTTGCGCCTTGGCGCGTTCAGCGGTGTTCTTCTTGACGTCCCATGTTGGGCGGTGACCATGACGCGCGCCGACTTGCCATTCGGCAATATCTGCGTCGCTCATATTCGAGAAGAAGTTCCAATTCTTATTATATTCGCGCGCATGGATGGTGCAGAAATTATAATATTCGCGCAGGCGATCCGGAGATTTAGGCGCTTTACAGCCGCCCATGGAGACGCATCCCGCCCAGTCACATTCCTGCTGGTTGGGGTCGACTTTTTTCTTACCCTTATTGACCCGGATATCGATGCCTTTGGGTTTATATTCGTAATTGCCTGCCATATCGCCTATATGTGTTGAGAGTTAAAATTCGGACTGCTTTTAAGGACTAACTAAAATGGGCATTATCGCGTCATCAATCAAGGAAAAACTTACGCAAAGTTTCACTCCGTCGCACTTAGAGGTGATTGACGAGTCCCATAAGCACGCCCATCACCGCGGCGCGCGTGAACATGAGGCCGATGGCGGGAGTGCAGAAAGCCATTTTCACGTGGTAATTAAAAGCGATAAATTTGACGGGATGAGCCGCTTAGCCAAACACCGTGCCGTGCTCGATGTGCTCAAGGATGAGATCGCGCAAATACACGCCTTTAGTTTGGACGCGAGCGCGGGCTAATGTATTGAATCACTTTTTTTGGTTTTGACGGTCTAGAGATAGAGTTAAGGATGACGTCATACCTCTCAACGCCGCTTATAACGCCACGCGCTGTTCTAAAAAAACAACCAAGTGTATATTAGATGTAATACAGGCTAGGCAGATTCCTTGAAGTTTGTTAGCAGAACCTATGCGCACACCCTCTTATATATCTCTTGCCGTTTTATCGCTTTTTGGCCTGTCGTCTTGCGCGGCGACGCCGGAGGCTACGGCGCAAGCTTCGGCCCAAGCGGCGCCTCAGGCTAAGGCCTCTAATCCTGTGGCCACGCCGCCTCGCTATGCCCGCGCTGAGCTACCTGTTGAGGAGCGCTTTAATCTCTGGAAGTCAGAATTTATCGCGCGGGCCGTGCGTATGGGTTATGACAAATCAATGGTTGAGGGCTTGATAGGCCCCGCAAAAATCGAAGAGCGCGCTTTGGAGCGCGATAAGACACAGCCTGAATTTTCTAAGCCAGTTTGGTCTTACGTGGATAATGCCGCCAATGCCTCGCGGCTAAATGGCGGCCGTGCTAAGCTGGCCGAAAACAGCGCGGTCTTTGACGCGATAGAAGCCCGCTATAAAGTCCCGCGTCATATCCTGACCTCCATCTGGGGCTTGGAAACCGCTTACGGGAAAATCATGGGCGATTATTATCCCGTAGACGCTCTGGCGACATTTGCCTTTGAAGGCCGCCGCACAAGCTTTGGCGAAACCCAACTTTATGCCTTACTGGATCTGCTCAAAAGCGGGGCCGTAAGACAAGATCAACTTATCAGCTCTTGGGCTGGCGCGATGGGCATGACGCAGTTCATTCCCGCAACCTTCCGCGATTACGCGGTTGATTTTGATGGCGACGGGAATAAAGACTTATGGACGAATGAAGCTGACGCGCTCGGGTCTGCCGCGCATTATTTGTCGCGTCACGGCTGGCGTTGGGGTGAGCCAATACTGACAGAAGTCGCCGTTGACGCTAATTTTGATTACAGCCTCCTTGAAGGCACAAAGAAAACTGTCAATGAATGGACAGCTCTTGGGGTTCGCCCGATTGGCGGCCAGCGCTGGTCAGCAGATGCCGGATTTTTAGATGCGAAAATTATCGCGCCCGGCGGACATCGCGGGCCAAAACTTCTGACCTTTAAAAACTTTGACGTTATCAAACGCTATAATAATTCCACTAGCTACGCCATGGGTATCACGGTACTGGGCGAGGCGCTGAACGGGAAATCTGTCATTACCACAGACTGGCCCCGCAATGATAAAATGCTCTCATTTGAGGATAAAAAATCCATGCAGCGTAAGCTCAATCAGCTTGGCTTCAATGTTGGCGGTGTGGACGGCGTTGTCGGTTCGGGCACGCGCAAAGGCATCCGCGCCTGGCAAACATCGCGCGGCCTGCCTGCCGATGGCTATATAGAACAAACGCTGTTTAAGCGGCTTTTGGCGCAGTAATGACCCTGCGCTAAGTTAGTGGATATAAATGCCCCTAGCCTTGGCAAACGGCACTATAGGCGCACATCATACTGAATATTATTAAATGGAACGATACTGCATAGGATGCATTGTATTGCTGTGGTTTTAATATAAGGACTGCACACTATATAAATTACCCTTAAACGGCCATATTTCAGGGGGAAATGTGGGTTGGGGGCACAAAACGGGAGTTTCCCATGAAATCTATGAAATTTAAACACGCATTAGTGCTAACAACAGCCGCTTTATTATCTTTAGGCGTCACAGCCTGCTCAGGTGAAAAAGCTTCTGAAATGAAGGAAAAGGCTGCCGAATCTGCGTCTGACATGAAAGATAATGCCGCCGACGTCAAAGACAGCGCGGCGAGCGCGGCGAGCAAAGCCAAAACAGATATGGAGCTTGCGGCTGAACGCACAGCGGCTGAACTTAAAGAGCAAAGCGAGAAAGTTGTCGATGCCGCCAAGGACAGTGCTGAACGCCTTGAAACTGCTGGTAATGTGACAGTGGCTGCAACAGAGAAAAATATTGCGCGCCTGAAAGAAGAAGGCAAAATCACAGCTGCGGAAGCTGATGAGATGCTCGAAGCTGCTAAAGCTAAATCAGCTGATTTAAAAGAAACAGCCGGTGAGGTTATGGAGCGCGCAACTGACAAAGCGGACGCCATGAAAGAGGCAGGTAAGGACATCGTTAAAGATGCTAAAGACGCCGGATCTGCTATGAAAGATAAAATGCCGCCTACAGGCGAATAGCCAAAACTTAACAAAGCTTATAAAACGTCTCGCCTTTGGCGGGGCGTTTTTTATTGGCTCTTAGTCACGCTCTGCTAAGACAGTGTTATGCCTGCGCCTAAACCCCTCACACAATGCGATCCGCCTGCGCTGGATTGGAGCCGTCCTGGAACACCTGCGGCCACGAATTTTGGGGATATTTATTTTAGCTTTGATGGCGGCCTCGCCGAAACGGAAGCGGTCTTTCTAAAAGCCTGCGGGCTGCCCGAAGGCTGGCAAGACAGGCAGCGTTTTGTCATTGGCGAGCTTGGCTTTGGGTCGGGGTTAAATTTTCTCGGGGCATGGCGCATGTGGGAGGCGACCAAAGCTAAGAATGGCCGCTTGCATTTTCTCTCTGTTGAGAAGTTTCCATTTGACGCGGCGCAATTAAAGCAAGCGCTTTCGGCGTGGCCTGAATTGGAAACTTATTCTGCCGCTTTAATCGCGCAATGGCCGGGACGGGTGAAGGGCTTTCACCGTCTTCATTTTGGCGATGTGACTCTGACACTGATTCATGATGATATTTCAAAGGCGCTGGATGAATTAGAGGCTCGGGTTGATGCCTGGTTTTTGGATGGATTTAGTCCCGCCAAGAACCCCGATATGTGGTCCGGCGAGATTATGAAAAAACTCGCAGGCCTTTCAGCGCCGGGCGCAAGGCTTGGCACATTTACAGTCGCAGGCTCTGTGCGCCAAGCGCTGATAGAGGCTGGATTTGATGTTGAGAAAAAGGAAGGCTTTGGCCGTAAGCGCCACCGTCTAGAAGCAAGATTCCCCGGTGAACGCGCGCCAGAAGAGGGCATCGAGCCGCCTACGATTATCGGCGCGGGCATTGCGGGCGCGTCTCTTGCGAGATCGTTCAAACGGCGGGGCGTGACCCCGACGATTGTGCATGATCCGAACCACAAAGCGGCCAGCCATAATGCGGCGGCTTTGATTAAGCCGCGGCTTGATTTGCAAGACCGTCCTGAAAGTCGTTTTTTCCTTGGCAGCTACCTTTATGCTCTGCAAGCTTATTGCGATCATGTCGTCATGGAGGGTGTTACCCATATCCCAAAGACTGAGGCTGAGACGGAACGCTTTAAGAAACTCAATATTCATGCGCCGCTCCCGATAGCGCATTTTGATTTTGATGAGAGGGAGAACAGACTCGCGCTAGGGAAGTCTTTGGTCATAGAGCCGAAAACGATTTTAAACAATTGGCTGTCGGATCTTTCGCTGACAACGGATAAGCCCGCTGATGATAGCTTGAAAATCTTAGCTGCAGGATTTGGCCTGAAAGCTCTGCTAAAAGACAGAGATATTCCGCTTCGCTTTTCGCGCGGACAATTGACATGGGCCGAGGCGAAAATTTCAATTCCGACCACTTATGGCGGTTACGCGATACCCTTAAATGAAGGCGTATTGTTGGGCGCCACGCATCAGCGCTTAGGGGATGAAGACCCATTTGCTTTAAAAGCAGAAGACGATGTTGAAAACCTAGAAGGGTTTGAAAAATTTACGGGTCAGCAGGCCATGCCGTCCTCAAAAATCTCCCGCGCCTCTGTGCGTGTCACGACGGCAGATACTTTGCCATTGATAGATAAAATAGACGAAAATGTTTGGCTGTTTACGGGGCTCGGTTCACGCGGCTTTGTCTTTGCTCCGCTTTTAGCCGAAGCGATCGTCAGCCATATTTGCGGCGATCCTCTGCCCATATCCAAAAAGGTGTGGGCGCGATTTGCGCTTAGGTTATGATAAGCTAAAACGCAAGATGCGCTTCCCGGCGAGAGAGAAATCCAACCTGGAAGCACATCTCTTTAAACCATTTTGTGGAACGGTTTAAAGTCTGGTTTGAGGCCTTTTCCTTAAAGACTCGGAAGCTATCGGCTTACCGAAATATCGGCGGCCCCGCGCTCTTTACTGCGGACTTCGCCAGTTACTTTACTCACGTAAATATCGCTCGCGCCTGTCGCAATAAGGTCAGCAGTTCCGGCCGTTCCGCCGTAATCAACTCCGCTGGCGCCGCTGGCTGAAATAGTGAGGGTCTGCACATCGCCGCCATCAATATCAACGTCGCCGCTGCCCGACACATCTATTGAGATACGGTTGCCCGTAACATCATCGACATCCAAGTCTCCAGATCCGCCGGCATCATAGACAAGGTCGCCCGAAACATTATCGGCTTCTATGTCACCTGAGCCGCGGCTTTCAGCGGCTAAGGACCCGTTTATATTTTCAAAAACGATATCGCCTGAGCCGCTGACACTGACATCTGCGCCTTGCACAGTTTCAAAGTCCGCATCACCTGAGCCGGCAATAGAGAGCTTCACAAACTTGGCGTTTTGAACCTCTAAATCGCCTGACCCTCTGATATCAACATCGACATCTCCGACATCTTGTGCCGTGAGGTCAGCAGAGCCGCGAATGTTAGCGATTAAATCTCCATCGACATTACCTAGCCTTACTTTACCGCAAGAGCGTAGGTCCAAATCAGTTCCGCCTAAATTGTCTGCTGTTAAAAAAGCAATAGAGTTTTTAATGACCAAAACGGTGTCTGTTGGCGCGCTTATGGTGATTTGAGGATAGTCTTCGAGATCTTCATAACCGCCAAATTCACCAGATTTTTCTTTCTTGAAAAAACCTAAGCTATAGCTGCCATAATAACCTTTGCATTTATTGCCATCGGGATCAGAAATGCCGCCATCAATTTTCAGGCCATCGCGTTGCTCGGCCAGATTGACGCCTTTCATATTCTTATCGCGGATGATGGAAATAGTATCAGACGCACCGTTTTCAATTTTGATTGTTCCGACAAAGTCTTCGATGAAAAGCTCGGGCCCACTTGCAAGGGCCGTGCTTGCTAGCATGGTTGTGGCCAAACCGGCCAAGGTCATTTTCTTTAACATAGTTCTCTCCTAAAACCGGATCGCGATGACGCGGCCCTCCTTCATATTCAGCTTGATCGCAAAGTCGGACTCTGCGCTGACGTCTGTTGTAATACCTTCAGCGTCCGCGCTGATGACAATGGCACCTGCATTCAGCTCGACGGATTTTGGGGTGATGGCATCAGTGTTGAGGCCTAAGCCGCCAACACCGATAAGGGATATAATTGCTACTTTGATCATGTCTCTCTCCTTTATGATCAAGCTGCGAAAGGTTCGGGCCTAGTTTTCTAGGTCCCGAAAATCGCGGCGAAGTTTCCATTCTTTGCTCGTGATATTGCGCTCTAAGTCTTGCATCCGTGTTTCCAAGGAGCGGAACTTTGACTTCACATCGCGAAAGCTTGTTGTGCGAACCATAGGCTCTTCTGGATTTTCGCGGTGCTTACGGCGTGCTTTACGCACTTCGCGATACTCACGACGATAAGGCGCCCGTGTGTCTTTCGGGACAAAGACCCAAAAGATAAAGTAAAAGAAGAATGGCAGGCCTAAGAAAAGAACACTCAATACAAAGGCAATGCGCATTATCGTATGATCAATTCCGAAGTAATCACCGAAGCCTGAACAGACACCGCCAAAGACACCGTCTATCTTATTACGGCGAAGCTTTTTATGGCTAGGACCTTCGCGGTAGGTTTCTGTCTCATAGACATTTTCCCATGAATTCCATTCATTTGTTTTAGATCGTTTTGTCATTGTTCTCTCTCCAATTAGGCACTTCATCGTCCAAAATACGTTCCAAGACATTGACGCGTTGGTCCAGGATGTCGGCAATTTTTGACATTTGGTCGAGCTCTGCGATTTGGTCGCCGCTCATATGGTTCATCATGCGTTCTTTATGCTTATAGTGCATTTTCAGCATGCCCGATCCGATGCCCATAACAATGGCAATAATCGGTATCAGTAAGGCTAAGTGTTCAGGTCCCATTATATTTCTCTCTCTTTAATGGTGGGTCCGGATTTGCGCTCGAGGGGTCGCAAGTTGAAGGGGGGGATTAACGCCGCTCGTTTGGCAAACCCGAACCTATTCTATTACTTATTCGCTGCTTTTTTAGCAGGTTTCTTAAGGCTGGCCTTTAAAGCTGCAAGTTCGTCCTCGATAGCTTCATCAGCTTCTAAGGCTGCAAACTGGCTTTCAAGGCTTTCACCTGATCCGAGGTCAAAGGCTTCGACATGGGCTTCAAGCTCATCGACTTTGCGCTCCATACGCTCATAGCGGGCCAGAGCGTCATCGACTTTATTGTCGTTAAGCTGCGTGCGCATCCGGATTTGGCCGGTCGCTACAGTCGTGCGCATCATCAGCGCCTTATGTTTAGCTTTGGCTTCGTCTAATTTGGACTGTAGCTTAGCCAAGTCGCCGTCAGCTTTGCCAACCGCTTCGTCCAAGATATCAATCTCTTTCAAGACAACGTCGCTCATTTGCTCGGCTTGCTGTTTCGCAGCAAGGGCACCCCGGGCAAGATCTTCACGGTCTTTCGTGAGGGCGAGTTCGGCTTTCGCGGCCCACTCGCCTGCACGGCCTTTATAAGCCTCGGCTTTGCGGGAGAGCTCTTTACGCTCTGCGATGTTGCGGGCGGCATCCGTGCGGACTTCGACCAATGTGTCTTCCATTTCCTGAATGATCAGGCGGGCGATCTTCTCCGGGTTCTCGGCCTTGTCAATCATGGCGTTGAGGTTGGAGTTGATGATGTCACCCATGCGAGAAAAAATTCCCATGATACGTCTCCTTAACGTGGTGTTTAAAATATTGCAGAGATGATAAAACCGGCGGCGAAAAAGCCCCAACATTCCATCTTGCGGGTTGAAAGGTAGCGAAGGAAGCGGGCGCCTTTTATGCGCCAGCTATCTTCAGGTCTGTAATCGTCGTAACGGCTCATTGCAGTTCCTTTTTTTAAAATCCGAAACCGGCAATCCGGGCACCGCTTGAACGGCGGCCCATCAATGCTGAGTGACGGCGTGAACGTGTGTGACGTGCGGGGTTGCTTGTATCATAACCAGGCGTGGCACTGCCTGTTTCAACTCCGCTATCAATGTCAAAAGTTCTGTAAGTCATAGTTTTCTCTCTCTTTCTTTTTTGTCGTCTCCTATGCTGAGACGTTTGCCTCAGCGACAAATTCAATATGTCGATTATCGATAAAAGAGTCGAGAATTTTTAAGTTGTTGATTTTATTGAGTTTTTCACTTTTCTCGGAATTAGCCTATGTTAAGATAAGTATTATTTACTAGTTAAACTTGATATCTGGCCAATAATATTAGTATAAATAGCCATGTCAGTGATACCTGCACAGCCCATCGGTCAGTCCGATTCCTTCCATGCTTTACTGGATAAGGTCTCTGATGCGGCCTCTTTGGACCGTCCCGTCATCGTGGTAGGCGAAAGAGGGACGGGAAAAGAGATGATTGCCTCGCGCCTTCACTTTCTCTCCCCGCGCTGGGAGGCGCAATTTGTCAAAGTGAACTGCGCGGCCTTTAATGATGACATGCTCGACCGCGAGCTTTTTGGCGAAACCTTTATGGACGGGCAGGATGATACCAATGGCCGTTTCTATGAGGCGGATGGCGGCACGATATTTTTAGATAATATAGAGACATTATCTCCGCGCTTGCAGGAAAAGCTCATGCGGGCGGTGGAATATGGTGAATATGAAGCGGGCGGGGAGGCGCACACGCAGCAGGTTGATGTGCGTATTGTCACCGCGACAGGTATTGATTTGCCTGCCGCCGTGGCGCGGGCGGAGTTTCGAGTGGACCTTGTGGACAGGCTCGCCTTTGACGTCATTACAATTCCGCCTCTGCGCTACCGCCCCGAAGACGTTGCGCCCTTAGCCGAGCATTTTGGCCGTAAAGTCGCCGGCAGTCTGGGCGCGGAGAGCTTTCCAGGCTTCACACCAGAAGTCATGGTAGAGCTAGAAACGAGGCCATGGACGGGTAACGTGCGGGAACTAAAGACGGTGATTGAACGCAATGTCGCGCAGGCCTTCCTCAAAGATGAAGCTCTGAGCACGCCAATCGACGCGCTGTCCTTTGATCCTTTTGACGGGCCTTATCGGCTGAGGGACAGCCGGCCAGCGCCGCAAATTCAATCGGTGGAAACGGCTCCTATATATAAAGACAGTCTTGAACCGCAAAGTGAGGGCGCTTTACTGTCGCCTGACATTGAGGCGTCATCCATAGAGGTTAAACAAAGTTTTGCGGATCGCATCATGGTCTTTGAGCGCCGCCTGATTGATGAAGCGCTGAAACTCTCAGAGGGCCATCAGGGCAATGCCGCAAAGCATTTAGAGCTCACCTATCATAGTTTTCGCGGGCTCCTGCGAAAGCATGGCCTTAAGAAGTAAGCCCTAAGCCGCTTTCTTAATTTTGACAGGGACGCAGTTCAGTACCGCATTGCCCGATAAATCATCGACAATCGCGGGATCGGTCAGGTCGTTCATCGACACGCCGGGTTTTT
>ENA-ORXR01000738-ORXR01000738.1-marine-metagenome-genome-assembly--contig:-NODE-738-length-40587-cov-5.436682_pt1 | contig 40587 bp, 35 predicted proteins | sample MGYA00237866_ERZ511479 | MGnify/ENA metagenome assembly ERZ511479
TTTCCCATAAAATTTTACCGCAATAATTACCATTTGGACTCATTACAGTCTGAAGAATATCAGCCCCACTAACGCCCTTCTTTATTCTTTCAATTTTATCATATCGAAATTTTTCATTTAGTGAATCCTCTAAATCCACTTCAACAATATCACCTTGTGATTGCTGAGAACCTTGCTCAGCTTTACGCTTCATGTCCTCCGCGTGGTGTTTTAGAGACTCAATTTTTTTATCTTTCTCAGCCAGTGTCAAACGACTTTGTTCCTGCGCTTCAGCAATCGCTTCTTGTTTCACCTTTTCAATGTCCTGATTTAATCTCTTTTGATAGGCTAGATCGCGCTCTTTATCTTTTTCTTGCAATGCACGAATGAGCTTGGTTTGTTCAGTTTCATTAGTGAGAAGAGTTTCTAATTTTTTATCTCTATTTGCAATTTGCTCTTCACGGTCACGAACATCGCGCTCTTTTAGTTGAAGTTCTAATTCTAGGTTTTTCCTAGCACGAATCTCTTCTTCCTTAGCAATTTTCAGGCGCTCAGCCTCCAATTGTTTTCTTGCTAAGATTTTGATTTCTTCCTTTTCTCGTTCGAACTTTGTTTCTCGCTGTTTTGACTGCTCTTCACTTGCTTTCAGTGCTTTTTCATGCGCTTCACGTTCGGCTCTCAAGAGAGGGTCGGCTAGAGTATCCGTAAGTGCGAACTGATGGCGGCAGTTAGGACAATTTATGGTGAGTTCATCAATCATAATTTTTCTCGATAAAAGTGTATTAATCGAATAACAATTATTACGTCAGCACGTACAAGTCATCAATAAAACAGGTATTGTCCACAACATCCTTGATTAGAAAGCTACTTTTAAAAACTCAATCCTAACTTTCCAAATTAAAAACCCCAACAAACTCAACGCCTTACAAAGAAAATTCAGAGATAAATCCTCGCTCTCCTATTTGCCCTTATCTTTACAATTGTTCTGTGTCGGGGATTGGCCCTGACCCCGTGTATTTACTTCGGTAAATGCACAAGATTTGGAAAGGGACGCTATCGACGACATATGAACGACATAGGCTTTCGAATGGTTCGTGCATTTTGCTCGTGCATTTGCTTTGCAAATACACAGATCAAAAAATCACTTAGGACAAGTAAGACGTTACTTACTGCCATTCGAGACAGTGAGGCTGAGCATCGGAGAGTAATGACTCCGATTGTGCAGGGCACGTAGCGCCCGAAATCGATTGAATATCGATTTCAGCAAGGTGCCGAAACCGCTGGCGGTTTCGGTTGTGCATAACCCTTAATCGCCAGCGATTGAGGCGCTTCATTGCAATCAATTATCAATTGATTGCGGACATTACGCGCCTCCACAGAAAAATCATCACCGCGAGAGAGGTCTCTCGTAAAACATCATTATACTTTGGTATTCCATCGGGATGCCACTCTCGCGGGCTGTCCTCTTTTTGAGGAGATGCAACGCAATCCTGGCTTCGCAATCTAGCGTCGGACTCCTCCAAGAATGACGTCTGTCTTAAGAACAGCTCATTGACGAGAGAGTATCACCAGCACCACTCAGTGAGCTGCAACTGCAGTGTCAGCCCTCGCTTCGCTCGAGCGGGTAAACCGAAGAGCATCGAAATGACCACTACAGCCCAAGCTTCGCTTGAGCAGGTCATTTCGATGTTAGTCATATTTAATCCGGCCCTTATCGCCATGCGTCTGCTGTAGAACCCCTGTTGCGAGCGGACCGAAACCGTCCCACATATCGGGTAGGACTTGGTCGGCTGGAATAACTACATCGGCGTAATCATTGGGCGCGCGCCATCCAGGATGGGGCTGAATTTTGACATATTGCCCGCCAATGGGGTGCAGCGCGAGGCGCTTATCTAATATCTTCGTCAAGCGAGTCACTTGCTCAGGATTTGCCGCTGAAATATCGTCGGCTTCATTCGGGTCTGTCCAGACATTGAACAGCTCGGTCTTGACCTCTGTCGTGCGGCGTTCGTGATTGACATATTGGACGAGCTTCCACGGTCCGTCGAGCACGCCATATTTAAACTCATTATAGATGGGCACATTGGAGGTAAAGATAAGTGGCTCGCCGCGATCTTTCTCGCCCGTTCCTGTCACGGCGTCCCAGCGGTCTATGCCGTCGATTTTCTTTTTATAATTAGGCGTTACGCCTGTGGCCTCCATCAAAGTTGGATAGACATCCATAACGGAAATGACGTTTTCATTGACGGTATTGGCCGGCAAAACGTCAGGCCAGCGTATGACGGAGGTCACCCTCACCCCGCCTTCATAGGCTTCGAGCTTACCGCCGCGCAGAGGCTTATTCACCCCGCCGAAATTATAATATCCGCCATTATCAGAGAAGAAGAGCACGATCGTATTATCCGCTACGCCTTGCGAGTCGAGGCTGTCCAGGATGCTGCCTATCGCTTGGTCCATACTATCGACCATCGCAGCGTAAGTCTTGGCGGGATGACGCGGCGTGTCGAGGCGGGCGGGATATTTTGCCTTGTCCTCATCCTTGGCCTCCATAGGGGAATGCGGCGCCAGGAACGGGACATAAAGGAAGAACGGCTTATCAGGGTCGCGCATCTCCTCGATATAGCGGCTGGCCTCATTGCCGTGAATATTGGTGGCATATTCACCGTCATGATCGACGGGTTTACCGTTTTCTTGAAAGTCGTGCCCCCCTGCAAATGTGTGATCAAAATAGAGAACGTCCGTATTAAAATGCCCATAAAAATGATCAAAACCGCGCGCATTGGGCGTGTGCTGTTCTATCGTATGTCCCAAATGCCATTTGCCGAACATCGCCGTTTGATAGCCAGCCTCTTTAAAGTCTTCGGGCATGAAACGCTCAGTAGGCGAGATACCACCATTATCCCATGCCATGAAAACAGCATGGGCCGCGCCGAGCTTAATCGGATCGCGCGCCGTCATCAGAGCTGCGCGAGTCGGGGTACAAAAGGGCGTGGCATAGAAACGATCAAGCTGCATGCCTTCTTTGGCCAAGCGGTCAATGTTGGGCGTTTTTATATCGCTGCCATGATAGCCAACATCAGCCCAGCCCAAATCATCCGCGAGAAGAATGACGACATTAGGCGGCGGGGCATCAGTGGGGCGGGTCTTGATGAGCGACGCAAGATTTTCCGTCTGAGCGGTAGGGAAATCAAAATCCGAAGATGCCACTTTATTGAATTTCACCTTGGCAAAGATAAATCCCGCAATCAGCAAGACGGCGAGTATGACGAATATCTTCTTAAACATGAGTGTCCCCTATTAGAGATATCATTAGGCGCGTGTTCCGGTCACTGCAGAATTGCCAAACATGCCAAGCTTGACCGAGCCTTCCATAGCGTCGCCGTCAACACCTACATCAAACTCAAGGGTAATGGGCATGGGCTGTGTGAGGTCGGCTTTCCATTTTCCGCGGCCATCTTCAATCGTGCCGTCTTGGATATCGATTGTATTTCCATCAGCTTCCATTGTGCCTGATAAGCTATCGCCGTCTTGGGCCATGACCATAACGATTTCACGGTCCCCCATTGGGGTTTTCATGACGACGTTCCAAGTTCCTGCAAAAGACATAAGTTTCTCCTGTTAAATTTTTGGCCTGTTTAAAATTAGCTGTTAGCACCCATCATATGTTTTGCGGCCACATAGCCAAAGGTCATAGCCGGCCCGATGGTGGAGCCCGCACCTGGATAAGTATAACCCATGACGGATGACGCCGTGTTACCAGTCGCATAAAGACCCGCAATGGGCTTGCCTTTTTTATTCAACGCCTGAGCATTTACATCAACATCTACTCCGCCCTTGGTGCCGATATCGCCCGGATAGACGGGGAAAGCGTAAAACGGCGCTTTGGCGAGCGGTGCAAGGCAAGGATTAGGTGTAATGGACGGGTCGCCATAATAACGATCATAGGCCGCGCTACCAGACGCATAATCTTCATCGACCCCTGTCTCGGAATATTTCGCGACTTTTGCAGCCGTAGCTTTAAGGCCATTGGCATCTACGCCCATAAGGCCTGCAAGCTCTTCAATCGTGTCCGCTTTCTTGACAACAGCCTTGATAGAGTCATTCCATTTGGAATCGGGGTGCACAGCCGTAGGATAAAGTGGCCCAATACCGTATTTCTCTCTCGCGCGGCGATCAAATATGACCCAGCTTGTTTTCGGGTGCGCTTGAAGCTGCCGACCAACTTCGTCATAGCTCGCCGCTTCATTGAGGAAACGCTCGCCCTTTTCATTGACGATGTAAATACCCGGTAAGGCCCGCTCTGCAAAGAGAACACGGGAGCGGTCATCTCGCGGCAGGCGCACAGAGGGCCCCCACCAAGCGGCGTCCATAAGAGTTAGCTTCGCGCCAACGGCCTCAGCGGCTCTATGCGCATCGCCCGTATTCTGCCCCGGCGTAGCGCTCCATTTTGTATCCGTAGGGCCCGGCAAATGCTTTCCGCGCATGTCAGGATTTTGCTCAAACCCGCCCGCCGCAAGGATCACCCCTTTGGCGGTGTTGACGCGAAAGTCCTGCCCATCTTTGGAAATGATAGCGCCCGTCACCTTACCGTCTGTTTCTATAAGCGTTTTCAGAGGAGCTTCACGCCAGACTGGGATTTTGCGTTTGAACACTGAGGTCAGGCACCGCCCGACTAGCGCATTCCCCAAGCAAAGACGGCGATGGCGTTTAGATTTCATCCGCATCGGAATATCGAGGCGGTAAGATATCATCAATTTGGCCATAATCCACTTCCACCCTTTTTGGCGGGTGATGATGGTTTGGGCTTCTGCAATTGTAATTGTAAATCCGCCAAAGATGGTTTGTGGGTGCGGTGGACGCATATTTAAAAATTCTTTGCCAAGCTTTGTCGCTGACAGCGGCACAGGGTCGAGCGTGCGCCATCCCTCTTTACTCCCGGGTTTTTCAGTCAGGTAATCGGCGTAAGGCGTGGAGACAAAACACACATCAGATTTATCTTCCATGTCTTTGAGCATCTTAGGCGCGTTTTCGACATAGGCTTTGAGGCGGTCTTCAGACACAGCGTCACCAATACAGGCCTTCATATATTCTAGCGCAGCTTCGGGCGTATCGCTCTGTCCATGTTCAGCCATAAGGTGATTGCACGGAATCCAAATACCGCCCCCCGACGTGGCCGACGTTCCGCCATACATATCAGACTTTTCGACAACCAAAACCTTGCCGCCATGGTCATGCGCCGTAATTGCCGCCGTGAGCGCGCCAGCCCCCGACCCAACCACCAAAACATCTACATCAATTGAGTCCATCTTCCCCTCGCATGCTTTTTCCTATTAGACCGCAAGGCATGAGCATGTGCAATGTAAAACACAATATAACTGAGTTTAATTACGCATTTTGAGAGCTACAAACGCTAAATTGATTAAATTGCGTAATTCTAAAGAAATATGCTACGCATAAGTGAAAGTTTACACTTAGAATTTTTCTGGCCTCAGCACCTCTACATCCGTCAGGCTGAGCACGCCGATATGGGCGCCAACTAGGTTCTCCAAGGCATCAATGGCTTTGGTCACAACGGTCTCGTCTAAGATAGAAATTATCATGACCATGTCGCGGCTGGCTGAAAGGTCTGTGCCCCGTTGCCAGCGCATATTTCCGCCATATCCCCCCATAGCGGGGAAAACGGTATAGCCTTTGACGCCTGCCTCTTCCAAAACACGGCAAGCCCGTTTTAAGGCCGGTTTTTCAATAATCATTTCCAAACGTTTTTTGATATGCATGACGGCTTAACCTCCTACCCATTGGGCGAGTACTATATAGAGCGGTATTCCCACTGTCAGGTTGAAGGGGAATGTAACGCCCAGCGATAGTGTCAGATAGATGGAGGGCTGGGCTTTGGGCAAAGCTAGCCGCATAGCTGCGGGCACAGCAATGTAAGACGCTGAAGCTGCCAAGGTAATCAACAGCGCAGCATCTCCGATTGAGAGGCCCATGCCCCAACACATCAGAGCGGCTATGGCGGCACTAATCAGCGGCATCGTAATACCAAAACTCAGCGCGCCAATATCAAGCTGACGCCAGCCCTGGCGAAGGCCTCGGCCCGCATTTAATCCCATATCTAACAAAAATAGACAGAGGACACCTTGGAACGGCGTGACGAAAAACGGCGCTATTTTCTCCATACCGCGCTCGCCCGTGACCCAGCCAATGACTAAAGCGCCGACAAGGACCACAACAGAGGCATTGAGGAAAACCTCTCGGAACAATTCGCCTTTTTCAGACCCGGCCACCTCTCCGCTTTTCTTCATGCCGCGCCGCGCCAATAAAAGCGCAGACATAATGGCGGGCACTTCCATTAAGGCCGCCATCGCCACCATATAGCCTGAGGTCACAATACCCGCGAGTTCCAAGGCTTGCGTGGCGGCGACAAAGGTCACGATGGAAATGGACCCGTAATGCCCGGCTGTCGCAGCCGCATCAATACGGCTCATCTTACTGGTCACCCGCAGCATCATATAAGACAGAAAAGGCGTCGCAAAGGAGAGCACTAAAGCGGCTAGGGCGATAAGGAGTATATCTGGCGTAATGGCTGTCTTGGACATTTCCACGCCGCCTTTTAGGCCAATCGCCATCATGAGATAAATGGCCAGACCTTTTGCAAAGGCTTCGGGCACGCTCATTTGCGAGCGCAGCAGCGAGGCGATTAAGCCCAAAACAAAGAATAAAACTATAGGCGATAAAACCGTCGATAATATAAGGTCGGCTGACATTAGTCTTCTGCGTCTCCTAAGCTCGGATTGTTTCTCAGGTTTTGCAAATCGACAGGCTCACCAATAATGGCAACCTCATCCGTTTCCAATAATTCTGTATCCGGCGTAGCCACAATAACGGCTCCATCCCGCTCAATAATAGCAATGAGGCAAGACGCTGGCAGCGTAATCTCTGATATCTTGTGTCCAGCTTGCTCGCGCAATGACGGAAAGCTAGCAACAGGGCCATGAAGGAAATGGTCGTCCCGCATGAGCACTTCATTCATATCGCGCTCTGTTTGCGACGACATCCAGCGCAGCATAAAATGATCACTTTGAACGACTTCCGCTAAATGCCCGGCAAGACGCAAATCCAATCCCGCAGGTTTGGTGGGCGCAATTAGAAACATCAATGTATGGGCTTCTGTCTCAGTTTTTATATTCAGCTTGGCTTGAGGGCCAAAGCGCAGAACAAATAATTCAGGCTCTTCCACATCCTGATGGGTTTGATAGGCGATATGAACGCCCTCACTAATGGGATGCATTGTAAATGTGTCCTCATGCATCATTGACGTGATGACATCGGGGCTCAGTTCAAATCGGTCCGTTGCCTGTTCTATCAAAATTTCTCCAATGTGGGAGTTATCATAAATGCCGTAACGGAAATCCATCATAACAGAACGTGCGATCAGGCCCTCGTAAGAGAGATTCTCAGCTTGCGTACGGTCATGAATAATCGTCATCAATTCACGTTCGAGACCTTCATAGCGTTGTTGGCCCAAGCGCTCATGAATATGAAAAATCGCGCCGCGGCGCTCCAAATTTCCTGACGCATAGAAATGATACCACAGCACACAGCCAATGGTGACCATGCCTGTAAAGGCGATGGCCAGAATACCCATTTCAATAATCAGCCAGAATGAAATCAGAATGCCTACAATTTGTAACCACGGATAGAACGGCGCTCTATATCCTGGCTTATAAGTCGGGATTCTGGATTCGCGCATAACGATAACTGCCACACAAACCAGCCCAAAGAGCAAGAGCTGAAACGCACTGGCGAGCTTAGCTACAGACGCGACATCAAAGAGCAGCAGGACAGCAATCATGGCAAATACCGTCAGGACAATTGCAATGGTCGGTGTTCCGAATTTTCCGATTTGGCTTAATCTTTGCGGCACTAATTTGTCCTTGGCCATCGCGTACGGATAGCGAGAGGCTGACATAATGCCGGCATTACCCGTCGAGGCAAAGGCCGCAATGGCGGCGACAACAATCAAGATGACGCCCAAATCAAACGGCATCCACCCTAAAAATTCACGGCCCGCATCTGCAACAGGTGTTAAGCTGGCATAAAGCGCTTCAGGCTCCAATACACTAATAAGAACCATTGTGCCCAGCGTATAAATAACGGTCGCTGTTATCAGCGATAAGGTCATGCCTAAGGGGATATTTCGGTCTGGGTTTTGAACTTCTTCGGCCACACTGGCGACTTTTGTCAGACCTGCATAGGACACGAACACCAATCCAATTGTGGACACAAACCCGACAAGACCAGACTTGAAAAACGAGCCATAGCCGTCTTCGGGGGTGAAAGCCCTGACAACGCCTGTTTCTTTCAAACCAAAAACGACAAAGGCGATCAAAATCACAACCAATGTGGTAACAAGAATGCGCTGCAAGAGTGTGGTTTCCTTCGCGCCGAAAATATTGATGAGGCCAAAGGCTATCGTCAGCAATATGGCGGTGACCGTGAATGGCAAATTTAAATATATCCCCAGATAAGCGCCCATACCCACAAGGGCAAAGGCACTTTTGAAGACAACCGCTATCCAAGAGCCCAGCCCGCCTATTGTGCCCATAAGCGGGCCCATAGATCGGTCTAGGAAATAATAAGTACCGCCCGCTTTTGGCATCGCCGTGGAGAGCTCAGCCATACAATACATCGCCGGGAGGATGAGAAAGCCCGCCAAGAGATAGGCCAGCCAAACTGAATTACCTGTATAAGACGCCGCAATTCCAGGCAGTAAAAACAGCCCAGAACTGAACATGGCCCCCGTTGACATCGCATAGACATCAAACAGGGTCAGGTTTTTTTTCAAAGAATTAGGCTTGGCCATTCTGTATCCCTCAACGTGTCATCTTAAGGTCAAACCCGTTTCCACTCACTCGTTATAAACGTAGCGGTTTTGCCGAATTTTATGCCGTGAGCGGCACCTTTGATTCTTCGAGATTACTGCAGAAAAATCGCAGTAAAGCAAACCCTAAGATACCCGAGGCAATCGACCCCATCAACACGCCCAATCTCACAGCATTGAGGGTTTCATCGCCGTCAAAGGCCAGCGTTCCTATAAAGAGGCTCATGGTGAAACCGACACCTGTTAGGCAGGCTATGCCGTAGAGCTGGCACCAATTCGCGCCAGTGGGAAGTTTTGCCCAGCCTAGCTTGACTGCCACCCATGAGAAAGAGAAGACGCCAATCTGCTTACCCAAGAACAAACCAAGCGCAATGCCCAGAGGTATTGGCGCCATGACATCGCTAAAGGTAATGCCTTTAAGTGACACACCAGCATTGGCAAAGGCAAAGAGCGGCAAAATTAAGAAGGCAACCCATATGTGAAGGCCATGTTCCGCGCGGTGAAGCGGCGAGCTTTTGGACGGGTCTTTAGCTTTGAGCGGAATAGCTAGCGCCGTAATAACACCGGCTAGTGTGGCGTGGACGCCTGATTTCAAAACGCAGGCCCAGACAAAGACACCGATGAGCGCATAGGGGGTAATACGCATCATGCCTGAGCGGTTGAGGGCTATAAGTCCAGCAACACCAAGACTTCCCCAAGCAAGTGCAACAAGCGACAAATCTTGGGTGTAGAATAAGGCGATAATGATAATGGCTACCAGGTCATCAATGATGGCAACTGCCAGTAAGAGAATTTTTAATGATACAGGGATCCTTGACCCAACCAGTGCTAAAATCCCGAGCGCAAAAGCAATATCGGTCGCTGCCGGAATCGCCCAACCCTGAACCGCTATCGGGTCACTAATATTGAAATACACATAAAATAAGGCTGGCACCACAACGCCGCCAATTGCGGCAAATATGGGTAATGAGGCTTTGTCGAAACTCGACAACTCGCCTTCTAAAACCTCTCTCTTTATCTCAAGTCCAACCAAGAAAAAGAAGATCGCCATCAAACCATCATTGATCCAAAGCAATAGCGGTTTTGCGATTTCAAAGTTGCCAAATTGAACTTCAACTGGTGTTGACAAAAACCCTGAATAGAACCCGCTAAGCGGGGAGTTATTGGCAATTAATGCCATTATAGCGACAAACATCAAAACAAAACCTGCTGAGGTCTCATACTTCAAAAAGTCTTGAATTTTATTGACAATACGGGGCATGTTTATTCCAATGTAAATGTGCCGGCCCGCAAGACTTGCAGGTCGGCATGTTTCAAAATAGTAGGTTGAAAGGTGTCTAGAGGCGCATTCGTAATCTAGTTGAGAGCAAGACCTCTAGATCTAGGGAACAGGCAGAAAATTAAGCCGCTATCCCGAAAAAAACCATGAGTCCTATCAATGTAAGCTCCGCCTTCATCTTCCCAATTTTGGATGTAAGTGTGTTCATGATAGTACTCCGAATGTTATGTTTTTAAAAGTGATAATCCGGCTTACGGCTACACTTTTGTGATAGCCCTCTGCCGGTTTTGTTAATGTTTTGCTCTAAGCGCATGAAAATTTCCTACGCTGTCACAGCTTCTCGACTAGAACCAAGACGTCCGCACAGCTGCTGGAGCCATAGCGACACCGGTGCGGCGATAACGGCGGCGACGAGGTGATTCGCGATTAAAGCGCGCAAATTCCAAACGACCGGTACATGGCGTCATGTCCTGTGTCACGTGAATCAGGCTCTTTGAATTTGCCTGTGGTAGTAAAGCGTCAATGTGCTTCGCCAATTTCTGCGACAAAGATTTCGTTTGAATAGTTCGTAACATGTTTAACTCCTCTGTTTGTTACAAAAAGAGAGTTAGACAAAAGCTTGCCATAGTTAAAATATAAATATACTATATTTTTGAAAGCTTAAAGCTATGGAAGGTCCTTATGAAGCCCACACTTCGCCAAATGGAATATTTAGTTGCCATTGCTGATACGGGGACATTCGGCGAAGCCGCTAAACGTACCTTCGTCAGTCAGCCCAGCTTATCCACACAAGTCAAAGACATGGAGATGCATATTGGGGCGTCCCTGTTAGAGCGCGGGCGGCACGGCGCTGTCTTAACGCCTATTGGCGAAGAAATGGTAGCGCGTGCCCGTATCGTGCTACGTCAAGTCGAAGAAATGAAAGTGCTGGGCAGAGAAGCCGAAGGTAGTTTAGCTGGCCGCGTCAAATTAGGTGTCTTGCCCACTGTAGGGCCTTATCTTCTTCCCCAAGCCACGCGCAAACTTCACAAAGCCTATCCTGACCTCAGGCTATTTGTGCGCGAAGAACGGACAGTGGACTTACAAAATCATCTGTCAGCAGGACAATTTGACGTCATTATCTCAACACCCGAAGACCATCCTGATACGAAAACTGTGCCCATCGTCACAGAGAACATATATATATGTATCGCTCCAGATGATCCGCTGGCCGAAACGCGAGGCTCGGTTACGCTCAAAGAATTAGAAGGCCGGGAGTTTTTAACACTTGGCCACGGTCATAAATTTACGACAGTTGTTAAAACCCTAGCCTCACTCGCGGGGGCCACGACTAGCGCCGAATATGAAGGCACAAGTCTTGACGCCATTCGCCAAATGGCCGCTATGGGCGGGAGCGTCGCTCTTTTACCAAGCCTTTACGCGATTTCAGAAGCCAAGAGAGACCCGCAATTGATCGTCCGCCCTATTGATCACCCTGATGCACAAAGAACTGTCGCCCTGATTTGGCGCAGATCGTCCCCTTTAGCAAAAAAATTCGAGAAAGTCGGACACGTTTTCGCAGATGTCGCCAGAACAATCATGGGTTAGCCCCTCATAGGCCTCAGCAAGGCATAACTTATCCACAGATGTAAGAAAGCCCTGTGGATATTAACCCCTCCTAACAAAAGGTTAAAAACGCATGTTTTTCAATGTCTTAACCTTATATTAGCCAAAACACGTCCAAAGATTCTTTCGAAGATAAAAAGGCAGCCCACCCCCGAGGGCTAGCCGCGCGAAGGAAGACTTGTGAATCAACTGCCCCTAAATCAAATTATTCAAGGCGATTGTATCGCCAATATGAATGCCCTGCCCGCCAATAGTGTTGATCTGGTATTTGCCGACCCGCCTTATAATCTACAGCTTGGCGGAGATTTGTCGCGTCCTGATAACTCTGTCGTCAACGGCGTAACAGAAGACTGGGATCAATTTGATACGATGGATGCCTATGACTTGTTCACACATGATTGGCTGCAAGCGGCGCGGCGCATTTTAAAGCCTAATGGCTCTATGTGGGTTATTGGCAGCTATCATAATATCTTCCGCGTGGGCGCAATATTGCAAGACCAACAATTTTGGATTCAAAATGATATTATCTGGCGCAAGACAAATCCTATGCCTAATTTCCGCGGCACGCGTTTTACCAATGCTCATGAAACACTGATTTGGGCGACGAAGACCGAAGACGCCAAACCCACTTTTCATTATGACGCAATGAAAATGATGAATGATGGCGTTCAAATGCGCTCTGATTGGACGCTGCCCATTTGCACAGGCATGGAACGCCTTAAAAAATCTGATGGCAAGAAAGCCCACCCAACCCAAAAGCCTGAGAGTTTGCTGCACCGCGTCATTCTTTCGACCTCTAATCCAGGAGACATTATTGTCGATCCGTTTTTTGGTACAGGCACAACAGGCGCTGTGGCGAAAAAGCTTGGCCGTAAATTTATCGGCTTTGAGATGGAAGAAGACTATATCATTCATGCTCGCCGCCGCATTGAGAAAATCAATGAAGGATCTCTTGAGAATGTTGCCGTCACAAAATCAAAACGTGCCCAGCCCAAAGTGCCTTTTGGGACACTTGTCGAACGCAACCTGCTGACACCTGGAACACGCTTATTTTCGCCTAATGGCAAAATAGCCGCTCGTATTCGACCTGATGGCAGCCTCGCGACAGCTGACTTTAAAGGGTCAATACATAAGGTTGGCGCACATGTGCAAGGCGCCCCGAGCTGCAACGGCTGGACGTTCTGGCACTATAAGACAGATAAAGGCCTCACCCCTATTGATGCTATACGCACAGAGATTCGAGCCGGCATGGAGACCACGGGGTAAAGATTCTGTTCAGCCCTTGTTTAGGTAGTAAATATTAACCATAATCAAGTGGCAGGGACGATGATTCCTGCCATGAGTATTATTGCTAATTAACGGGAGTGAACCTATGAGTAAACGTGACGATCTAATCGAAAAATATGGCGCAGATCTTAAAGAGAAATGCAACGTAACACCAGACATGGACTTTCTACGCAAAGTCACGATCGGCTGTGGCCCGTCTATTTATAATCGCGACGCCTCAACCGTATCTGCGTCTGACCCGTCAGAGCTCGCGACCGTTAAAAATAACTTCCTGATCAAAAAGCTTGGTCTTTCTGATGGCCCGGCTCTGGATGACGCTATCAATGCTGTCATGGACCAGTATGGCCGTTCAACAAAGGCCAAGTATCGTGCCGTCGTTTATTATCTTCTTGCGAAACACTTCAATAAGGAAAGCGTCTACAAAAAGTAGATAGCTTAGACTTAAACGCAAAACACTTATAAGGCGCGGCTAAACACCCTGAAAGGGGCGTTCGCCGCGCCTTTATTTTTGCGCTAATGATAAGACTTTCGTCATCACCGTTGGCAAGGCAAAGCTCTTTATAGAGTCAAGCGGCGCCCATATGCTTTCTAAATCTCTTTGCGCAATTTCGGCGCGGTACACGTCAAGCCTAAGCTCAAAATGCGTGAAGACATGTTTGACCTCTCCGCCGCACATTTCCCAATTACGGCTAGTGGGTGCGCTCTTAAGAGGGTCTGATAATTTAGGGCCCCAATCTGTCCCCGGAAAGCCCATCATACCGCCTAGCAAACCCTTATCAGGTCGCCGTTCTAACAGGACATGATCATCCGAGACTAAAACAAATACCGCGCCGTAGCGTACGGGCAGTTTAGCCTTTTTTATTTTTTTCGGATAATCCGTCTCGCAATTATCCTTATGCGCGGCGCAGTCTGTCTGCCATGGACACAGATCGCATTTTGGGTTTCGCGGTGTGCAGATAGTCGCGCCTAAATCCATCAGCGCTTGTCCGTAATCGCCTGGACGTTTCCTAGGCGCTAATGTAGCCGCCATCCGCCTATATTCCGGCCTCCCTTTAGGCAAAGGCGCGTCTATTTTAAATATACGGCTGATAACGCGCTCAACATTACCGTCGACAATGTTCGTCGCCTCATCAAAGCAAATCGCCGCAAGTGTCGCCGCTGTGTAAGGCCCAATGCCAGGCAGCTTTAACAGCTCGGCTTCGCTCTGTGGAAACACTCCCCCATATTCATCTCGAATAACGCCAGCACATTTATGCAGATTGCGGGCACGCGCATAATAACCCAGACCCGCCCACATCGCTAAGACTTGATCTCGGTCAGCATTTGCTAGGTCTGTGACTGTGGGAAAGGCCTCTAGAAACTTTCTCCAATAAGGCGTGGCATGCGGCACAGTGGTTTGTTGCAGCATAATCTCGGACAGCCAGACGGCATAAGGGTCAGCTGTCATACCTGCCGCACGGTCTTCAGGCCGAACACGCCATGGCAAAACTCGCCCCTCTTGGTCATACCAAAGCAGCAATTTGCTCTGCATCTTCGTTATATCTGACTGTTTTTTCATTCTCAAAAAGGGTTTGGCCGCTTTACCCCGCTCGCGCAATAGGCCAAATATGGGGCGTGAGCATTTCGCGCAAAGATAAACAAGCGCTGACCAATTGGCTGGAGCAAAAACGCGGGAAACCGCAATATCGCCCTGCCCCCATGGCAGGCGTCGCCGTCGGCAAAGTCTTGCGGCCTCTGTCTAAGAAGTTTGGCGGCGCAGGCGCGTCTGCCGCAGCTTTATCTAAACATTGGCCCGAAATTGTCGGCGCAAGGTGGGCTAAAATATCTCAACCTTTAAAATTTACCAATAGCCGTGATGGCCGCACATTAGTCATTACTGCGCCCGGCGCGGCCGCCACGCTAATCATGTCCGCAGGCGGGCCCATTATTGAACGGCTCAACGGATATTTGGGTGATGGTCATGTCAGCCGCATTCGGGTTATCCAAACGAAAATGAGCGCCTCTAAACGCACCTCTATGCCCAAGCGAGGCTTATCGCCTCGCGAGGAGACACAACTGCAAGAAGGGCTTTCAAATATTGATAATGACGGGTTAAAAAAGGCCCTAGAAAAACTCGGACGAGGAGTCCTGACTGATGATTAAATTTATTTCTGCGCTACTCTTAAGTGCTGCCTTTGCAGGCTTGGCCTTTGCGCAATCTACGCCTATCCCTAAAGGTGATGCACATGGCCCGCATGATGGACATAATCATGCTCAGCATCCAAACGTGCCCGCCAAAGATGTCCCCTTCTCTCTGACAGAAGCGCCTGACGACCACGTAATAGGATCTGACAACGCACCCGTCACAATGATCGTCTGGGCCTCCGTCACATGTCCGCATTGTTCAGACTGGTTCACGAATGAATGGCCAAGCCTCAAGAAAGAGTTGATCGAGACAGAAAAAATGCGCTTTGTCTTTCGCGCACTCCCAACAGCACCCGCACAACTCTCAATGGTTGGATTTATGATTGCAGAATGCGCGCCGTCGCAAGATTACTTTAAGATCGTCGAATACCAAATGGAAAATCAATCTATGATTATGGAGCAAGCCCAGAAGGGCCAAGCCCGCGCTGAGTATGACAAAATCGGAGCCTTAGCTGGCCTGAATAGCCAAGAAGAGATTCAAGCCTGTCTGACTAAAGAAGATAAATTAGCGCACATCCACACCAGTAGTGAACGCGCCAATGGAGCGGCCGTGCAAGGCGTTCCGGCCTTTTACATCAATGGTGAAGTCTATGAGGGAGAGCAAGATGCTGAAACGCTAACAAAGCTCATTACAGACATGAATGAACAAGGCCTCTCAAAGCTACCAACGACCCTGCCAAAAGAATAAACGTGCCCTCTGACTTTGAGCAAATGCTAGAGCACACGACGCCTGAGCAACTTGCTGGTGATCCTATTGCCCGCAAAGCCTTTAGCGTTGCGATGCTCGCAAGTGACTTTTACCTGCCCGTAGAAGAGAGCGAAGTAGAGCAAACTTCCGCAGGCGGAATCTCACTGCAAGCTGTTGTAATTAACAATCAGCCCCATGTGGTGCTGTTTTCGTCTGAAGATCGCATGAATGCATTTGCGCCCGCAGGTACACGCTTTGCGCGCGCCAATGGTAGCAGCTTCTTTCCGTCACTTATGGGACATCACGCGATTTTAAATCCTGGCCCAGCTGGACTTGTCTTTACGCCGGAGGATATTGCAGAAGTTTTGGGGAAAGAGACTACTCAGCCGCATCAAGATTGCGCGGCCCCGGGGCATGTACATGGTCCGAACTGTCAGCATTAGGTCCGCCGCAGGCAATACCCGTCGTCAACGTCTCGAAAACAGACGTTCCACCATTTAAGAAATAATTCGCATCCTGAGCAAAAGCCTCAACAAGAAAGTCGAAGACAGCGCGAATACGCGCCGAACGGCGCAAATCTTCATGAGCAACGAGGAAAATATCTTCCTGCTGAGAAACATTAGGCAGGACACGCCGAACACTGGCATTTTTATTAACACTAGTGCCGCAAACAGGCATTGCGCCTATGCCGTAGCCATTGGCGATCGCTTGATCAAATGCCCAAATAGAATTTGTTTTGAAAGTGACCCGCCCTGGCAGATAGTGTGGTTGATGATTCTTATCCATGAGCCAAAGCTGTTTATCATCCATAATGGTAGCCATAACACCGTCATGGTCTTTCAAATCTTCCAAGGATTGTGGCGCGCCTTTCTGTTGGAGGTAAGACTCGGAAGCAAACAATCCAAATGTAGCCGTAGCAACTTTTCGGCCTATCAAACTATTTTGATCCCCTGGTCCCATCCAGCGTAGGGCAATATCGGCTTCGCGCTGAGCCAGATTATAATTTTTAAAGCCAATGCCTAAATCTATGAGGATATCAGGATGGCTCGCCCGGAACACTTGCAAGACCGGTGGTAACCAAGCTGTGCCTATCCCTTCCGTCGCCGAAAGCCGCACAACCCCTGCTAAAGAATCTTCCAATGTCGCAGATGAGCGATCAATAGCCGAAGCCTCGTCTTGCATACGGCGTATATGATCAAGCATAGAGTGCCCGAATGTTGTCGGCACTAAAGCGCCATCTTCTTTTTTAAGAAGGGGGGTACCGAAATGATCCTCTAATGTGCGAATGCGGCGCCCAACAGTGGGCTGGCTCATATTTAGCTTTCGTCCGGCCGCCGTAAGGCTGCCTGTTTCCGCAACAGCTAACAAAATAGGATAGTCTGACCAATTACTCATACGGATATGAATATCATTTATACATATTTTGTCAATTCCATTCTTTTTTGAACGATATTATCTAATGCACATCAAACCAAAGGAGACGATATGACTTACACTACATTTAAAAAAGCGAGTTTTGCAATACTTGCAGCCCTTGCCATGACAACGACCCTTGCTCCCGCCAGTGCCATGGCGACAGACGTACAAACAGCTAACTTCGTTGTAAAATCAACCACAGATGGCCGTATTAAACTTGCTGTGAAAGCCTTTAAGAAAGGCGACTTTGAAAAAAGCGTCAGAATGTCAAAATCTGCTCTAACTGGCGGTCTATCTTCCAGAAAAGAAGCTGTCGCCTACTCTAACCTCTGTGCGGCTTATGCAAAGTTGGGCCAGATGGAAGACGCACAAAGTGCTTGCGATACAGCTTTGGAACTGCGCGAGCATTATGCACCAGCCATTGTTAATAAGGCGTCTTTGATAATACGCCTAGCTCAAAAATAGGCGGCCCATTGTAAAGAAATTTTGATGAGGCCGGACATAATCCCGGCCTCATCATCTTTAATTCAGACTTAGAGCCACGGGCCATCAAGCGGTGCCGAAGTTGGATCGCCATCATCATCAGAGTTATCGCTGTCTTGAGGTGTTACTTCGTCAAGCCATGGACCATCAAGAGGCGCGGAGCTTGGGTCATCCCCGTCATCAGACTCGCCGCTATCCTGGGGCGTTACTTCATTCAGCCAAGGGCCATCCAGTGGCGCAGTCGTTGGGTCGGTCTCATTGGGGTCGGTCTCATTTATATCTTCAGGCTCTATTTCATTAAGCCACGGCCCGTCTAAGGGCGCGGCGGTCGGGTCGGTTTCATGAGTGTCCTCAGGATCTATCTCGTCCAACCAAGGCCCATCTAATGGGGCGGCTGTCGGATCATTATCTTGAGTTGGACCAACGCTCTCTAACGTCTCAACTTGCGAGAGGGAATTAAGGAGCTCTTGATTCTGCATGTCCACCTCAGATGCCTGAGCAGACATATCGCCGCCGTCAAAAATTGCATCTACGCCAAGCTTCGCATCACCAGACGTCATAGCGTCCATTGCAATGTCAGCTCCGGTCATAAAGCCTGCTGCATCCAAGAGGATACGCGGCTCAAGCGCAACTAGGCCTAATGTGTCTTGGCTTGACAGCGGCGCGCCATAGTAAGGCTCGGTCTTTTCTTGCCCTATCATGGACTTTTGAGATTGGTTTTTTTGCTTAAGTGACATATTTTTCTCCTTGGTTAAATGTCATGAATGTCCCGTAGAACTCGCTTGGAAATGTTTGAATGATTGCGCTCATATCGCGGGCCAACCTTGCGGCCCCTCCCAATAAGCCCGGAGACTGGCAGCCATCATGGGCAAATCTTGACGTGCGCTGATATCCGCCTCGTAGACACCATACCCAAGCGCCGTGTGGATTTGCGCGGCGGCGTCTTGTAATTCGCTATAGGCAGCGTCGCTGCGAGCCTGCGCAATTAGGCTATGTAGCTGCTCTTGCACGTAAGTCTGATGTGACATCGCCCCGGCACGAAATAAGACCTGGCTGTGAGCCATAATTTTGTTTTGGGCCTCAACGTCACCTTGCTGACGCTCATACTCATTGCGTAAAATATCATATCGCAGACGAGATATGCCGAGCTGTGTTACCACCGCCATAGCCACGGCCACGCCGCGTTGTTCTTCTAGCTCAATATTGGCTTGCGCTTTGCGCTTTCGGTGTCCTAGAGAAAACACCTTCATAATATTCCAGCTCGCCTTTGCGCCGTAATTCACCCAATCTGCATTGAATAAAAACTGATTTGAATTCACATTTAGGCCCGTAAAGCCCTCTAATGACGGCAGGGTCTCAAGAACCGCCTTTCTGATCTCAGCCTGTGTGATGCGTTGAGCATAGACCGTCTCGCGCATTTCGGGTCGCTGTGTTAAAGCGAGCTCTATCATGGCGCCAAAGCTCATGGAGAGCGGCGGCGGCAATCTTTTATCTTCGGGCATGAGCACTGTGTAAGATTGATCTGGCGGCAGACCCATCAACTTGGCTAATTCAATCTGTGCAGTTTCGAAACCTTCAACAGCCCTCTGGGCCTGTTCGGCCAAACGGTTCACATCACGGTAAGACTTTAAAGCTTTAATCGGATTCGTCTTGGCCGAGTCATAAAGACCTTTAGAGTTTTCGAGAGCCTTTTGAATATCCCTCTCTATGACAGCATATTCGTCCTGAAAACGTTTATAAGCCGCCATACGCCAGTAAGCGCGATGGACATCCCGCAATATATCTGAGGTCGCTTTGTGAGTGCGCTCTTGGGAGATGAAAGCTTCATTCACCATTTGCGCATGACGAATGGTCGATAGTCCATAGTCCAGAATATTGAAACTTGCCGCTAAGCTTGCCGTTTGAAATTGAGGCTCTGTCGCTGTGGAGGGCTCAAGTGATTGCCGTCCGGAAATGAGAGAAAGGCTCGACGCCCCTGCCCGATTGCTCCGTCCGTAATACTGGCCGCTGGCGACAATATCGGGAAGCTTATCATAAGCGGAGAGCCCTAAATCCGCCTGAGCAACATCGAGCTCCATCAGAGCCACACGGTAATCCAGATTATATCTCAGCGCCCGCGCCATAGCATCGTATAATGAGAGGGGTTGCGCGATCGGCTCTTGAGGCGACGCAATTTGCGCGCTCATGAGCTGCCCGGCTTGTAGCGCCTGAACACCCGTCACAGGCTGCGGGGCTGTCATGCAGGCCGCTAACGCCAATATAGCCAGACAGGATAACCGCACATTCCGCACAAAAGCCTCACTTCATAAAACAATCTATGGATGTGCAATAACTTAAATTAAAACTATTACAAGTTGTATTTGTAAAATCTAGAAACATGGCTAAAATTGCGCTTGTGATATAAACAAGGTGCAGCGCGAAGACGCAAAACGACAAAGATAGACTCTAGCTGGGAGTCGCTTAGCTTAATCTAACAGTATACGTGTGATGCGGGAAACAAGTGGCCACTTCAAATAAGAAGTGGCGCGAGTGACGGGACTCGAACCCGCGGCCTCCGGCGTGACAGGCCGGCGCTCTAACCAACTGAGCTACACCCGCTAAGATGTGAGCGGGGTTTAGCCGTGCCGCCCCCGCCCGTCAACGATGATTTCACCTTATCTGCATGTTTTTTATGAGATAAAGTTTAGGCAGAGCTGGATGCCATAAATCCGAGGTCTTTTTGGGCATAATTAGCGAGGGCCGGCAGGGCCGATACGAGTTCACTATCGTTTAATCCCAACCATTTCCCTAAAGTCCCGGCATATTGTTCGACCGAAAGTTGAGGTATGAGACGTCCATTACCGGCATCATAATCATGGCCCAGCGTATGCGGCGGAATATTTCCGTAAATCTTATTCCCAATAACATCTCCGCCAACAACAAAGTGATGTCCGCCCCAGCCGTGATCCGTGCCCCGGCCATTTTCGATAAGCGCACGGCCAAAATCTGCTGCTGTGAATAATGTCACATCGTTTTGGATACCCATTTCGACAGTCGCTTCATAAAATGAGGCAACAGCTTGGGCATATGCGGTCTGAAGCCCTCCTAAAGAGGCAGCTTGGTTATTATGTGTATCAAAGCCGCCCATGCCCACGAAAAAGACCTGCCGTCCAACATTTAGGGTGCTTCGTAAGTTTATCGCCTCAGCAACGGCTCTAAGCTGCTGTCCAACATTATTCGCAGGGAAAGCCGTTGAGAAAGGTTGCGCACTGCTCAAGGCTTGAGAGAATTTCTCATTGGCAGAAAATGCACTATCCGTAATCGTGGCTAAGTCACGCTCGAATAAATTACTGCGGCTCGCGCCTATGTCTCTGTAATGCTCTTCTAAGAGCCTTACAGCGTCTGAATTTTGTGAAGCTGTGAGCAACAGATTACTATTGGCGTTTTTCAGCCCCTCAACCTGTTGAGGTCCTGCCGTGTCCAGCACGTAAGACTTTGCCTTATCACCTGACAGGAATACGGAATTACCTGCTGTGGAAATAGCTGTAAAAATTTCTTCCTGTGTAGGGTTAGACGCCAAAATAGCGTCTGCCATCTTACCGCCCCAACCTTTAATCTCCCCTTCAGGCGCTGAGGCCATCCAGGTGGATTGCTGGTCATTATGCGAGAATAGACGTTTGGGGCTGACCTTTTGCTCAGTTCTAAGCTCATCAGCGTTTAACGGCTCTATAAGCGGGCCAACATTTCCGATAATGGCTGCGTTACCTGAATCAAACAAATCCTTGAGCGGAGACAAAGTCGTCGGCAATGCGAATTTCCGGCTTCCAAAGTCAGCAGAATTTGTTGGGTTTATCTCAAGGATATTATTTCTGGCTCGTGATGACCCGCCCGGCTGCCCAGCATAATCCGTTAGAATGCCGGAGCGATATCCCGCATATTCATCGTAAGAAGCCTGATCATATGGCAACACAACATCATGGCAGTCTTGCCCGCCCAGGAAAAATAAGCAGACAATAGCCTTGTATCCGTCCGTCGAGGCCGCATGCGCGGCACTATTCCCCAGCAGTGACAGCAAGCCAGCACCGCCAGCAAATGAGACAGCGCCTGCTGCAGAAGTGGTCGAGAGAAATTTACGTCGATTGATCATGGTCTTATCCTATCGCTGCACCAGATAGCCCGGTGAGCTCATCACCATGCTAATTGCAATACGAACACGCGCATTGCGGTCCTCGTCTTCAGTACCTGCAGTAATGGGTATCTCGTTCATAACGTCCAAAATGCGAGTTTTAGCATCATCCCCAAGCGAATTCGCCGCTAACACCAAATCAAGATAGGCCAATAACTCAGCAGGATCGTCAGCCAGAGCCAATGCCGCCGTGTAGTCACCTTTTATGCCGCTGTCAGGATCACCAGAAATATTGGGCCCTCTGTCATAAATAAATGAGTTTATAAAATTCAAATACCCAATGGCCGTGCTCTCATTCGTGATTTGCAGCTCAGGGGCCAGTAAATCAGCTTCGCCCGTTTCGGTACTTGGGGCCACATATCCTGGCCTAAAGAAGTTGAAGACAGATGGCGACATAAAGGGCGTTTGCTCAATTATGCCGTAATAATTGAAGATGTCCTCATCCGCTGCATTTGGAGTCGTCTCATTGAAAGCGCGCGCCCAATTTGTCAGGCGCATAATAGGTTCACGAATTTTCCCGGCCCCTGATGTAAGTGTTTCGGGGTCAACAAAAGTCGTCTCGTCGAGCACAATCGCGGCGATGGTCGCTTTCATATCGCCTCTTACCCCTGTGCCCACGCTTGATCCGTCGGGCAAAGTATATGCCCCCGCATCAAAGGCGGCGGATACACGGGCTACATAAGCCGGCTGAGGGTTTGACGTCGTAAATCGCTGTATTAGCTGTTTTGCGACAAACGGGCCGACATTTGGATGCGCAAAAATCTCATCAATCGCCATATTAATACTTTGCTCAGCCGGTGTTCCTGCCGGGATGGTGAGATTTAAAAAGGTTTTTTCCAGACCAGAATGCCACTCAGGGAAAACGACCATAGGTTCATAAATAGCTTCAGGCACATTATAATATAAGAAGAAGTTACTTCCGCGTGTACTGAGACCCGTAAAGACTTTTGCTAATCCTGTAATATCACTATTATCATAGACCTCTATCGCCTGCCCTTGGCTATCTAGCTTATTCGTCCCATCAGAATTAAGTTCGGTCAAACCAATGGAGAAAAGCTGTAATATCTCTCTGGCATAGTTTTCATCCGGCACACGGCCTGTCGCCGCATCGCCTTTGCGATTGCCAATATAGGTCAGGTATAACCCCATGGCGGGCGTGTAAGTAATGTCTTCAAGGAGATCGCGATAATTTCCAAAGGCATTATCTGACAAAACTTGGGCATAATTAGCCATAGCAAGCGGTTGGAACCTAAGGTCACTATTACCGGATGCCACGACAACTTCTGAAAGCGCTAAAATCGTACGCTGTCGCAATTGATCATCGGCGGTTATAGCGACATTATAAAAATGATCTGGCACTGCTCTGATACGAATCTCGCTTCCAACGGCGCGAGAATTAGCCTCATCTATGAGAGCTTGCAGATAAGGTGTCGCAGGCTTTTCAAATTCCGCTTTTATCCAATCCGACACGTCCGTTCCCGTAAGGCTGTCAATTTGCGATTGCGTCGCGCCAAACGTTGCTTTGCCAAGAAAGCGAGACGTTTCCGACTCTGACTTAAACGCCCCTGTGGGCGGTGGTGGAGGCGGAGGGGGCGGCGGTGGAGGGGGCGTAACAGTCACGGGCGGTGTGGAGGAGCCACTACCGCCGCTACAAGCACTGAGAAAGGACACAGCAACGCAAGCCACAAGCACGGACTTGGCTGTGCTCAGTGAGAGGTGTGAGAGTTTGGTCATGTAGTTTCCCTATCAGCCTGATAAAAATCGATCGCGTCAAGATTGCCGCGTTAAGTCTAAAAATTCAACCTGTATAAACACATTGAGAACTAAACTGGCAATAACTCATTTATGTGCATAGCAGTCAAACTGAAAACCTAAGGGCTTAGAGTATATTCTTGGAAAATGGTGGGCGGTAACGGGTTCGAACCGCTGACCCTCTCGGTGTAAACGAGATGCTCTACCAGCTGAGCTAACCGCCCCCATTGGGAGCGCGCTTAATGCGCAGAAAAAGCGCCAAGGTCAACACCTTGGCGCAGAATTATTTTGATTTAAGCCAGAGCTATTAATGCGCTGCAGCGCCGCCGCCCAAAGGCGTATCTTGCGCTGCGATGATACCCGCCAAAGCGGCCTCATCACTGGAGGTCCATTTAACCTTCTTAGGCTTACGCGTCAGAGCATGTTTCAAAACCTCATCAACTGTGCCGACTGGGATGATTTTCAGCGCGCTTTTGACGTTATCCGGGATATCCGCGAGGTCTTTCTCATTGTCCTGCGGAATGAGCACAGTTGTCACGCCCGCCCGCAGAGCGGCCAAGAGCTTCTCTTTCAAACCGCCAATGGGGAGTACACGGCCGCGCAATGTAATCTCGCCTGTCATAGCAATGTCTTTGCTCACGGGAATGCCCGTTAAGACAGACACCATGGCCGTTATCATCGCCACGCCAGCACTGGGGCCATCCTTAGGTGTTGCGCCTTCAGGGACGTGGATATGGATATCCGTGCTGCGGAATTGGCGCGGGCTAATGCCAAGCTCAGGCGCTTTGGCTTGAACATAGCTATTGGCCGCTGAAATAGATTCTTTCATGACATCTTTAAGGTTACCTGTGACGGTCATTTTACCTTTACCAGACATAGACGCCGCTTCGATGGTGAGCGTATCACCGCCAACCGATGTCCAGGCCAGACCTGTGACAACGCCGATTTGATCTTCTGCATCAATCATCCCGAAACGGAATTTCTTTACGCCTAGGAAGTCTTCGATATTCTTAGAGGTGACCGTGAGAGATTTTTTCTCTTTAGAGACAATCTTGGTCAAAGCTTTACGGGCCATAGAGGCGATTTCGCGCTTAAGGCTTCGCACGCCGGCTTCGCGGGTATAGTAACGAATAATGTCGCGTAGCGCTTCGTCTTTGACAGTAAACTCATCTTTGGTCAGGCCATGTTCTTTGACTTGGTCAGGCACAAGGTGGCGTTTCGCAATCTCAACCTTTTCATCTTCCGTGTAACCGGGGATGCGAATGATTTCCATACGGTCAAGCAAGGCTTGCTGCATGTTTAGCGAGTTCGCCGTTGTGATAAACATGACATCTGAGAGATCATAATCAACATCAAGATAATGATCATTAAACGTATCGTTTTGCTCTGGGTCTAAAACCTCTAACAGCGCAGAGGACGGATCGCCGCGGTGATCGGATCCCATCTTATCAATCTCGTCAAAGAGGAAGAGCGGGTTGTTATATTTGGCTTTTTTCATCGATTGGATGATGCGCCCTGGCATAGAGCCGATATAGGTGCGGCGGTGACCACGAATTTCAGACTCATCTCGCACGCCGCCCAATGAGACGCGCACAAATTCACGCCCTGTCGCGCGGGCAACAGATTTACCAAGGGAGGTTTTGCCTACGCCCGGAGGGCCGACAAGACAAAGGATAGGGCCTTTGACTTTTTTCGTACGGGTTTGCACAGCCAAATGCTCAATGATGCGCTCTTTGACTTTATCAAGGCCATAATGATCGGCATCTAGAATATCTTGCGCCTTTTTTAGATCCCTCTGAACACGTTTTTTCTTGCCCCACGGCACAGAGAGCATCCAGTCCAGATAGTTACGCGACACATTGGCTTCGGCTGACATCGGGCTCATCTGGCGAAGTTTCTTGACCTCTTTATCGACTTTCTCTTTGGCCTCTTTCGTCAGTTTTGTCTCTTCAATGCGGCTTTGAAGTTCCGTAAATTCATCCGTTCCATCTTCGCCGCCAAGCTCGGTCTGAATGGCTTTCATTTGCTCGTTCAGATAATATTCGCGCTGGGTCTTTTCCATTTGGCGCTTAACGCGGCCCCGAATTTTCTTCTCTACTTTCAAGACACCTGCTTCGCCGCTAATGAGATCGAGGATTTTATTTAGGCGGGCAGTAACCTCAACCTCTTCAAGAAGCTCCTGCTTTTCGGCAATATTGGCGCTTAGGTGAACGGCAATAATATCCGTCAATTTGGACGGATTTTTCGTCTCAGTAACTGAGGTGACGACTTCTTCGGCAATTTTCTTATTCAGTTTGCCATAAGTCTCAAATTGCATGGAGACATCTTGAGCCAGCTTTTTGGCCTTAGCTTGGTCAGCATAGGCGGATGGCGTGATCGCCGCATAGGCCTCTATAAAATCAGTCCGGTCGGTAAAGGCTTCGACAATAGCGCGGTCCTCACCTTCGACCAGAACACGTACGGTTCCGTCAGGTAATTTTAGCAATTGCAGAATTTTCGCGACGCTTCCGCGGTGGTATATATCGTCTTTACCGGGCTCGTCTGCATCGGCATCTTTTTGTGTCAGCAAAAGAATGCGCTTGTCATTGGTCATGACATCTTCGAGCGCTTTGATGGATTTTTCACGTCCCACAAATAAAGGCACAACCATATGCGGAAAGACCACAATATCGCGAAGCGGCAGGACGGGGAATAAGGTTGTCTCAGACATAATACATCTCAAATTGGTGGACACGCTATATACGTATCAGTTCAGTCCAAGGTGGGATGCAAACACAGTGGTTTCAAGTCTTAACACCCGATAAAACCACCATTTACCTGTATAAATTAGACCTTAAGAGGCCTTTTCTTTTGTTTGTTTTTTATCAGAATAAATTAGCAATGGTTTAGCTTCGCCTTTTACGACTTCGCCGTTGATGACCACTTCTTCCACGCCTTCATAAGTCGGCAGATCATACATACTATCGAGCAAGATACCTTCCATGATTGAGCGTAATCCGCGTGCGCCTGTCTTACGGTTCAAGGCTTTCTTAGCGATGGCTTTGAGCGCGTCATCAGAGAATGATAAGCGCACATCTTCCATTTCAAACAAAGTTTGATACTGCTTGACCAGCGCGTTGCGCGGTTGCGTCAGAATTGTGACAAGGGCATCAGCGTCAAGGTCGGTCAATGTTGCAATAACAGGCAAGCGCCCAACAAATTCAGGGATAAGGCCAAAACGCGTCAGATCTTCGGGCTCTACACCTTGTAGGATTTCACCGACGCGGCGATCATCAAGTTCTTTAACTTTACCGCCAAAGCCGATTGAGGCTCCTTCGCCGCGATTGGCAATCACTTTATCAAGACCCGCAAAGGCGCCGCCTACCACAAAAAGGATATTCGTAGTATCGACTTGTAAAAACTCTTGCTGCGGGTGCTTACGGCCACCTTGCGGAGGGACAGAAGCAACTGTGCCTTCCATAATCTTTAGCAGGGCTTGCTGTACGCCCTCGCCTGAGACATCGCGCGTGATAGATGGATTGTCAGACTTGCGGCTTATTTTATCGACTTCGTCAATATAGACGATACCGCGTTGAGCCCGCTCAACATTATACTCTGCAGATTGCAACAATTTCAAAATGATGTTCTCGACATCTTCACCGACATAACCAGCTTCCGTCAAAGTCGTCGCATCGGCCATTGTGAATGGCACATCCAAAATGCGCGCCAATGTCTGCGCCAATAGCGTTTTACCGCAACCAGTAGGCCCTACGAGCAAGATATTAGATTTTGCCAACTCGACATCAGGATTAGAGGTCGCGTGATTTAGACGCTTATAGTGATTATGTACGGCGACGGAGAGTACGCGCTTGGCGTGAGCTTGGCCGATAACATAATCATCCAGTGTATCGCAGATTTCCTGCGGCGTTGGTACGCCTTCTTGAGCTTTAGAAACAGAGCCTTTGCCCTCTTCCTTGATGATATCCATACAAAGTTCGACACATTCATCACAAATAAAGACCGTTGGCCCTGCGATAAGCTTACGCACTTCATGCTGGCTCTTGCCACAAAATGAGCAATAAAGCGTATTTTTGCTGTCGCTACCGGTTGTTTTGCTCATAAGTCAATTCCGTTTGTGCCCGTTATCGGGAATATCGCTGCAAGGATGATTCCATCATTTCGGGCAATTATTGCACCTTAATATGACAGTTTTCTTAATCAGGCCTTACACTTTCCCGCTAAGGAACACTTTTCTTTAAACTCTGGCAAGTGAAAACCACTTGCCAGAGTTAACGCATTTAGTCGAAAAACTTACTTATCGTCACCACGTTTTTCATAAACATGGTCAACAATTCCGAAGTCTTTAGCTTCTTGGGCCGTCATAAAGTGGTCACGATCGAGCGTTTTCTCAATCACAGCGTATTTTTTACCCGTGTGATGGACGTAAATTTCATTTAAGCGCTTTTTCATCGCAAGGATGTCATTAGCGTGGCGCTGAATATCAGAGGCCTGACCCCGGAAACCACCAGAGGGTTGATGGACCATGACGCGGGCATTTGGCAGAGCGATGCGCTGCCCGGCTTCACCGGCGGCCAAAAGGAGCGAGCCCATAGAACAGGCTTGGCCCATACAGACTGTGGACACAGGTGACTTGATATATTGCATGGTATCATAAATCGCCATGCCCGCCGTGACGACGCCGCCCGGTGAGTTGATATACATGGAGATTTCTTTTTTCGGGTTCTCGGACTCGAGAAACAGAAGCTGCGCGGTGATGGACGCGGCCATCCCGTCTTCGACAACACCTGACAGGAAAATGATGCGATCCCGTAAGAGCCGAGAGTAAATATCAAATGCGCGTTCTCCACGGCTGGATTGCTCAACAACGGTTGGAATGAGATAGCTGGTTAAAACGTCTTGTGGGTCTTGCATGGGATATCCTTGAATTCGAATCAGTTATTGATATGTATACGCTTAGGGCAGGCTTATTAAGGCTTTATGAGCACATTCATTAGAGCAATATTTGCATCCGGCTTGTGATTTTCAAGAGGGAGCCGGATTTATTAACCGATTGCGTGACACAAAAACCGAAATCGTGACCTTCGTCACAGCTTAAACGCGAACCAGCATTTAACCTTACACTAAATAGGAATATTTGCTGGATTTCATTTCATAATTTAACTAACAGGACGACACTACCTACAGGGGTCAATAATGTCAGATAAAGAACTCGCACGTCAAAAGCGTGCACAAGCTATAATCAAACAGGATATCGGTATATGGGAAGCGTTGATAGGCGCCGCCGGTCAGCCTAATATACAAAAATTTATTATCATGCCGAGACTTTACAACTTTACGCGTGCTGGACTGAATATCAGTCATCCAGCGCTGGATCGTGAAGAACAAATTCTACATAACTACATGAACAATGACGGCGCTGAGACTATCCATAATTTCATTAAATTTATAGATGGACGCATTGATGTTAAGCAAGCTCGCGACATTCAAGGGGCTATAGCAGAGGTTCTCAAAGCGGCTTAAGCTCAATCATTAGATACAAAAAAGCCCGGTTCTTACGAACCGGGCTTTTTTATTTTTATGTTCCGTAAGCGAAACTAACTAAGTAAATTTCGGATAAAAATAAGACATCTGAGGTTTCGCAAACGAAACTAAATCATTTCATCTTCTTCAAAAAGAATGTCTTTGGTCACTTTCTTGTCCGTGACTTTAGCTTTTTCAATAATCAGATCGACAACCTTCTCTTCATAGATAGGCGCCCGAAGTTGAGCGATAGCTTGTGGGTTCTTCTGGTAGAACTCAACAACTTGCTGTTCTTGACCTGGATATTGACGGGCTTCGGCAATCATCGCTTGTTGTAGCTCTTCATTGGTAATTTGAATTTCTTGCTTTTGACCCATTTCAGCCAGAACCAATCCTAAACGCACGCGGCGCTCAGCAATTTTGCGGTAATCTTTTTCCAGCTGCTTATCTGTTTTCTTGGCATCATCTTCGTCAAGTTGTCCGGCCTCTTTTTCAGACTGAACTTGTGACCAAATATTAGAAAACTCAGCTTCGACCATATTTGGCGGCAACTCAAATTTATGCTTTTTATCAAGCTCATCAAGGATGGCGCGCTTGAGCTTCATACGGGACTGCATCTCAAGCTGTGATGAATATTGATCTTTAACAGCCGCCTTGAGCGCTTCAAGGTCAGCCAGACCAAACTTCTGGGCGAACTCATCATCAATCTTGGCCTCTGCTTCGCCTTGGACTTCGATAACTCTCGTCGCAAAAATAGCGTCTTTGCCAGCCAAATCCGCCGCTTGATAGGGATCTGGGAATGTGACTTTGACGTCAAGCTCATCACCAGCCTTAACGCCAACCAACTGGTCTTCAAATCCAGGGATGAATGTTCCAGAGCCAATTACGAGTTGATGACCTTCCATCGCGCCGCCATCAAAAGCTTCGCCGTCAACGGTGCCTATAAAGTCGATAAGTACGGCGTCGCCTTTTTTGGCTTTCGCTGTTTTAGCTTTCTTCTTGTAGGACTTTTGACCTTCGCCAAGTTTAGCCACTTCTTCTTCTAGCTCTTTATCATCGGCTTCGTGTGTCAAGCGTGTGAACTTAAGAGTCTCAGGATCGACAGGTTCAAATTCTGGAATAGACTCAACAGTGAGTTGATACTCAAGATCTGCAGTGCCTTTTGTGACATCTTCGCCATTTGCACGAAGATCAACTTGAGGCTGACCCGCTGGGCGGATTTTGTTATCATTGATGGCTTGTTGTGTCGTCTCATTGACAGTCTCTTCGACGACGTCCTTCATGATGCTTTGGCCAAACATTTTTCGGATATGTGCAACAGGCACCTTACCAGGGCGGAAACCCTTAAGTGAGACCTGCGGCTGCATCTCTTTGATTTTGGCTTGGAGCTTGGTATCCAAATCTTCTTTGGGAACCGTGATCGCAAAGGTTTTGCTGAGGCCTTCGGCTTTAAGTTCTTTTATTTGCATGACGTTCGTCCATCGTCTTAAACAGGAAAGGTGCCAACGCGTCTCGCTCAGCACCCGTGTCTGTCAGTGAAATTTCGCGCCTTATGTCACTTTCATTATATGAACGCAACGCCTGTTAAAGAATGTTTTTCGCAAAAATTAAGTGTTTGCTTGCCAATCCGTGTCCAAAACGCACATTAAGGATAAAATTTCAGCAGAAAAAAGAAAAAGGCACAGGCTAATTTATGGATTTCCTTACGGATTCGACGCTGCTGATTTACATTGGAATTTTTCTAGGCCCCTTCGTGCAAGAAGACGCTGCGGTTTTAGGCGCTGCCAGTCTCTCCGCGAATAACCCAGACTACTTTCCAGCTATGTTTTTTGTTATACTGGCAGGACTTTTCCTATCCGATATCTGGAAATACTGGATTGGGTGGGCCGCATTAAAGAACCCTCGTGCTCGTGCCTTTGCCGAAAAGAAACATGTCGCAGACCTACAAGATAAAGTACAAAAATACACGCTAGTCACGCTATTCGGAGCGCGCTTTCTGCCTCTTGCGCGCGTTCCGGCCTATGTCGCGTGTGGGTTCTTCAAAGTCCCTTATTGGAAATTCTGCGTAATCATTGCTCTTACCGCTACAATTTACACCCTCGTAATATTTGCCTTTTGTCATTTAGTGGGAGAAGCCATGGGTGAACAATTTGAATGGTTGCTCCCTATTATAGGTGTCAGCGTAGCTCTTCTATTTGTTGGCTATCAAATATTGAGGCGTAGAAACCGAAAAGCAGAAGACGAGGCTTAGACCCGCTAAGTTCGGTTCTCGGGCATCTGCACCCAATCAGCAATCTCGTTCATGGCCTGCTTATTGGCTTCGTCCATGGCATCTACAATGGCTGTGACGCGAGAAGCATCGGCCCGAACCGTTTTCTCAACATCAAAGGAGCCTATGAAGTTTCTGTCTGCTGAATTTGCGAGAGCTACAGAATAGTGCACAACAGCCAATGGCGGCCGCTCTTGCCCCTGATCATAACGAGCTTCAAAGCTTTTTATCGTCAGATGTATGCGGGTATTCGTTCGCGCGCCCGAAGACGGGATAACGCCGACGAGGTTAGGTCTTTGGCCCATCACATCCACTAATGATTCTTGTACCATGACAGGAATGACCTCTGCCCATCTTGCGCCGCCAGCGACAGCCAGCCTGCGGCCATCAGGCGAGACGATAATATCTTGTGTCTCAAACACATTAGACGCACTGGGCCTATCTACCCTGATAACAAGCGCTGTAGCCTTTTGCGGGACACGTTCACGCGCAACACTCAGGCGATAAACACTATCGGCGGGCCCGGGCTCAGGCAGTAAAGACACACATGCGCTCAGCGAGACTAATATAGCCGTGCTCAAGCCTGTTTTGAGAAAAGGTATTTTTATCATTGCGGCAACTCTACTGTCTCGCGCTCTTCCCCTGCGATAAATTGTGCAGGGCTGCGCTCTAAATTATCTGCCACGCGCCCTAGCGTGACAATCAAGCGGCGAAGACCATCAATGGTTTCTTCAAGGTCCGTCAAACCAGAATTTGAGAGGCGGTTAATAGCTTCTCGGCTATCTGTGATAAGCTCGCCCGTCCCGTCAGCCGCGGTTCCGATTGAGCCTAGCGCCTTATCTAACTCGCCCATGGAAACCTCAGCACGCGCTATAACTGACTTTACGTCTTCTGTTATAAGAACATCAAAATCACCAGCTGCAACATCAACCATCAGCGCAGCCGTCGACACATCCTTGGCGGCTTGTTCAATAGCTTTTAAACTACTTTCGACCAGTTCTGGGTCTATATCCATATCTCTGAGATTTTCCGTCATATGCTTCACATTTGAGAGTATCTCATGAAAATCATCTATGCCCTCTTGTGACATGACGGTATTGACCTTGGACAGAGCCGTTTGTGCGGCTTCGATAACATTACCCCCGCCCCCTAAAAGCGTATCAATACGGCTAGCCTCTCCGACGAGGCGATAAGGCCCTTTGCCGGGCAAGTCCTTGATCAGAGGGAACCCCTCACCGCCCGGGATAATTTGTATATAATTCAATCCCGTAAGTCCCAAAGGTTCCATGCGGCCTACGCTTTTCGTATCAATCGGTGTTCCTGGCTCGACTTCGATATCAACCAAAACCGCATTGGTATCATTTGGATCAATGCGCAAGCGCGTGACCTCGCCAACTTTCAGTCCGTTAAATCTAACTTCGCTGCCTTGCGACATGCCTTGCACACCGCCAACGAAGGAGACTTCATATTCATCAATACGCTGGTCAAACTGAGCATTGGACAGCCACGCAATAAAGCCAATCACCGCAAAAAGAGCGATTAGGACGAAGGTGCCTATCAACGCATAATGTGCTTTGTTTTCCATCTTTCGCCCGACTAAGTCTTTCCTGCTGTCATCGCGGCGCGTGATCGCGGACCGCCAAAATATTCTTGCACCCATGGGTGATCATAGGCTTGCACTTTAGGCAGACTATCGGCGATGGCAATGTGTTTATCAACCAACACTGCCACCCTATCGCAGATTGTGTAAAGTGTATCCAAATCATGCGTAATCAACATGACAGTCAAATCCAAGGCTTCTCGCAGGCCCAAGATAAGTTCATCAAAAGCATTCGCGCCCACTGGATCAAGGCCAGCCGTCGGCTCATCCAGAAATAATATATCAGGATCCAACGCCAAAGACCGCGCCAATCCTGCGCGTTTTCGCATACCGCCTGACAAATCAGAGGGATATAATGTTGCTGCCTCGGGCGGAAGACCCACCATATGTATTTTCATATCTGCAAGTTCGCGCATCAAGCCGACCGATAAATCCGTATGCTCTTGAAGCGGCACCATAATATTTTCGCGCACCGTCAAAGACGAGAACAAGGCCCCGCCCTGAAACAACACACCGATCTCATTATTAAGCTCTGCACGCTGCTCTACACTAAGCTCAAGCCTATTATGGCCGAAATACCGAATAATACCGCCCTCGGGCTCTTTGAGGCCCAGTAAGGTGTTCATCAATACAGACTTCCCGCTACCGGAGCCCCCAACAAGGCCAACAATTTCTCCTCTGAGGATACGAAAGCTCAAATCCTGATGGATAACATTAGTTCCAAATTGGGTCAGAATACCGCGCGCCTCCATAGGCGCCATGCTTTTATCTATCTTAAAATTCACCTTAAATTCCCATGTGGTAGAAGAGAAGCGCAAATATGGCATCAACCATAATCACAGCGAAAATGGCTTGAACCACACTGGTCGTTGTCCTTGAACCGAGCGATTCGACGCTGCCAGTCACGGCAAGTCCTTGTCGGCAACCGATGAGCGCGATGATGATGGCAAAGAAAGGCGTCTTCGCCAAACCTATCCAGAAATGCTTAAGCTCTACGGCCTCATTTAATCGCGCGAAAAATAGGATTGGAGAGATATCCAAACCGCCAAGCCAGGCAATCAACATCCCGGCAAAGATACCGCTCATCATACCCAGAAATGTAAGAATTGGCAGAGAGACAAGACAGGCCAGTGCGCGCGGGATGACCAAAACCTGGAACGTATCCAACCCGATAACTGTCATAGCATCAATTTCCTGACGCATTTTCATCGCACCAATCTGCGCCGTAAAAGCTGAGTCAGACCGGCCCGCAATCAGGATGGCCGTAATAATAGGCGCTAATTCCCGCAGAACAGAGACGCCAACCAAATCCACCATGAAGACAGACGCCCCGAATGTGGCCAGCAAATTGGCCCCCAAATAAGCAATGACGGCCCCGATGAAAAAGCACAATACCATGACAATAGGCGCCGCGTTCAAGCCGATTTCCTCAATCAACGCGACAACGGATTTCCAGCGTATAGTTCGTGGTCGCAATAACATACCGAACATCACGACGAAAAACTTCCCAACAAAGGCGACCGTCTCAACTAACTCCTTAAAGAAGCGCTCTGTGGCAATACCAATATTAGATAAGGGCTCATACCATTTTCCAGTTGAGGCGGGTGGGCGTCCAAGAGCAGCGTCAATGGCCGCCTTAACCAAAATGCGCTGACCTTTGCTGCCCTTTGTAATTTTCCACTTATGGCGCTGACCAGGCCCTATACGCACAGCACGGGCAAACATATAGGCACCTGACGTGTCTAACTCTTTAACCTCTGAGAGATCGTAGCTGACGGTGTCATAATCCATACCGTCCAGGGTGGCTGTCAAATTCTCATTGATGGCCCCAATATCCTTGAGCGTCCAATCACCCCTCGCGCGAAAGGTAACTGTCCTTCCGGTTTGCGACAGGTCATATTTTGTGTCTGATGAATTGCTGTTTGACGACATCTGCTCAACGTGCGTATCAATGCCCCATAGGTCAAGACAGGATTAACTTTGCGGGACTTAAAAATTGATACCCAAACATGGCCGGTAGCTGGATGTTTTCGTATTTCGCGCAGTTCTTTGACAGAAATTACGGTGGTCAGGGTTACAATCATAGACGGCGCTCACGCAGGACGCGGTGAATGTCGTCCCTATCCGCGCTATGATGAAACACCTCAAAGCGTAACCTCTCAAATAAACTCAGTGCGCAAAGAGATTGAAAACAGACTCACGCCGCAAAACTTACAAGCCTTGCTGCCAGCTGGGGCCGCCAGAAATGCCGTGGATTGCGCACTCTGGGACTTAGAGGCTAAGACAAGCGGAACGCCAATCCCTCAGCTTCTCGGCATCCCCGCGCCGCAAAGTAGGCTTACCGCCTATACTTTGTCTATCGACACAGCTGAAAAAATGCGCCTCGCGTCCATCAAAGCCAAGCCCTACCCATTGCTGAAGCTCAAAATCGGCGGCATAGAGGGCCTTGAAGCGTGTTTGGCTGTGATGGACGCACGCCCAGATGCTGAGCTTATCATCGACGCCAATGAGGCTCTAAGTCCAGATGATATGAAGGGTTTTCAATCGGCTTTAAAAGACAAACCTGTTGTGATGGTCGAGCAGCCCCTGCCCCGCAGCCAATTTAATCAGGTTCCCAACACCCCAGATACTTTACCTATATTTTGCGCAGATGAATCTTTACATACCGCCAAAGATTTAGACCGTCTCTGGGCCGCAGGCTACCGCGCGGTAAATGTAAAGCTGGATAAATGCGGCGGGCTTACGGCGGGCCTTGAGCTAATGCGCGCTGCGAAAGCAAAAGGCTTTGTCATTATGGCGGGCTGTATGGTTGGCACTTCTTTGGCGATGGCACCGATAATGATGCTGGAAAGCTTTGCGGATGTTATTGATTTAGATGGGCCGCTCTTACTCGCCAAAGATATAGACAACGGTTTGCAATATGACAGATCTTTTGTGCATCCCCCAAAGCGTGAGCTCTGGGGCTAACTATCAAGCTTAGTTGATAATATCCGTTTTTGCCATCTGAGCTTCTCGAACACGGTCACCAAAAGCATTGGTCACGTCGCGTAGCTCATTCACTGAAGATTTATAGGATATGTAGTCACTGTCAGTGGCTGTTCCTGATGTCTTTATTAGCGCATCTTCAAAAATCATTGAAGCTTCGCGAGAGGCGATAAGGGCTTTCTCAAGGCTTACGAGCTCTTTACGGACTGATTTCTCAGCTGGGGCCATGGCTAGATAGACTTCAGCGGCTTTTGTCGTCTGCTCGACCCGAGATGAGGCCAAACGAATATCCGACAGCACAACAATTTTATCCGTAGCCAAAGACGCGTAACTTACGGGCGCGGCAGCTGTAACGTCTTTATTTTCAAGGCCTTTGAGCAACACACGAGTCGCAGACCGCATTTTCTTGCGGCTGTCTTTATGAACAAAACCACGATTGGAAAAAGCGGAAACGAGTTTCGCTGTAGCGCGCTGCACAACATTTACGTCAACAGATTTAGCAGCGGCAGGTTTATCTTGGCCTGCCATATTATTGAGGTCGACAGTAGCGCATGCCGAAACGGAGAGGCAAGCAGTGAGGGCAATTGTAAGCCTAAGGCTCATATTTAATGTTTCCTTTATCCCTGCTAATGAACGGAATGGTTCATAAAGCATCATGAATGTACTTTTAAGCATGCTATGTTGAATATTATGTGAACAAGCAGCCATCACTGTATCTATAACAGGGGTAAATCCGCCGCAAAAGGCGAATTATCGCTTAAAATTTTGTAATGTGGCGGCCTTGCGTGGAGTATCGTAAATACGAGCTTAGCCCGCTAAGAGCGGCGCAACCCACTTAGAATATGTGCCTATGATTAAGACGAGACCCATAAATAATGGCGCAACAAATCTAACAAAGAACATAATAAAGCGTCCAAGTTTTTCGCCTGACCCGCTCAGTTCTTGATCAAGAACAGACTTTTTCAAACGCCAGCCGGTGAACAAAACAATAAGCAGAGCTGAGAGCGGCGCCAGAATAGGTCCGGCCAAACCCGTATCAATAAAGTCAAAGAAAGCAGGTGAGAAAAGAGACACTAAGCCCAATGCCATAATGGCTGCGCCAGTTGTCCAAGCCGCTTTCCTCTTTGTCATGTTAAACTTCTCGGCCACATAAGCCACAGACGGCTCTAGCAACGATACAGACGATGTGATCGCCGCGAAAAACGCTAAGAAGAAGAAGGCCGCGCCGATATACCAATACTCAGCCAAAGCTGTTGGAAGTGTCTGGAAGAAAATTCCGGCTCCGGCGCTAAAGTCAAGATTATTGGCGAAAACGATAGGGAAAATCGCAAGTCCCGCTGTGATAGCCACAAGCGTATCAACAATACTGATGCCGACGGCCGCTTTAGGAATACTGACATCTTTGGGAAGATAAGAGCCATAGGTAATCATAATAGCATTGCCGATACCGATAGAGAAGCAAGCCTGTCCCAAGGCTGAAACAGCGACTTCGGCTGAAATCTTGGAGAAGTCAGGCGTAAACATAAAGCCAACAGCTTCTCTGGTTCCGCCCGAAGGCATTCCGCTAATGATAGAATAAAGTGCCAGACCGACTAATAAAACGAAGAAGAGCGGCATCAGAAGCTTTGCAGCCGTCTCAATACCGGCATTCACGCCGCGCGCGACTAACCATGTGGTCAAACCAGCAAAAATGAAAAAGTAAGGCCAAACAGCACGTAAAGGGTTCCCGCCCCCCATAGGGTTCTCAAGCATAGCTGGGAATTGCGCGGCAATTTCATCAGCAGACAAGCCTGCAAAAGAATTTCCCATAAATCTTACAAGGTAATTCAAAACCCAAGCTGCGACCACGCAATAAAAACTGACAATCAAAAAGGACGCTATCATACCGAGCCAAGCGCCAGCGCTCCATCCGGTAGAGACGCCGCTTCGGGTAGCCAAGTCATTTTGAGAGCCGACAGCACTGGACGCTTGTCCGGCGCGTCCAATCATAAATTCACTCATAAGAACAGGGATACCAACGAAAAAGATACAGGCGACATATACGACGAGGAAGGCCGCGCCGCCATTTGTCCCGAGTTCAGCTGAAAAACGCCATAAATTACCAAGCCCAACCGAGGAGCCGACGGCTGCCATTACGAATGCAAATTTTGATGACCATTGTGCTGTTCCAGCTGCCGCCATGAGAAACCCCCTTACAGGTTATTATATTTTTTCTGCACGTTAAGACTTTCACCGTGTGGGTCAAGACGCGCTTTAAATAAGTTTTTTAAATTGGAAAGCCGCCAGAGAAACTCGCCCTCAAAATTGACTGCGCGGCAACTCGTTTTGGCGGTGCAAATGCGCGGATAAAATCAAACCAAAGCCTGTCATGACTGTCAGAATAACGGTTCCGCCATAAGAGATAAGTGGCAACGGTACACCTACGACAGGCGCAAGCCCCATCACCATGCCAAGATTGATAAAGATATATAAGGTGAAGGTTGTCGTGAGGCCCAAAATCAAGAGGCGCGAGAAAATATGCTTACACTGCATCGACAGCCAAACACACAAGCCTATGACAAGAATATATAGCCCCATGGTCAGAAGGCTACCTACGAGGCCAAATTCTTCGCCTATGACAGTAAAAATAAAATCCGTTCTGTTTTCAGGAACATATTCAAGCTGGCGCTGCGTACCGTTCATGAACCCCTTACCAGACACCCCGCCGCTCCCTAATGCGATTTTGGATTGGGTGATATGGTAACTGGCCCCTGTTGGATCACGGGAAGGGTCTAAAAATGTTAATATACGAGAGCGCTGATACTCTTTTAATCCAAATCGAAAAAAGAGTGGCAAGGCAACGGTTCCGGCCAAAACCGCACCGCCTATAACGCGCCAATTCACGCCTGCTAGAAACACCATGGCCACGCCTGTAGCTGCGACGAGCAATGTTGTTCCTAAATCTGGCTGCCGCAAAATAAGCGCCATTGGCAGTAAAATCATGATAAATGCGCCTAATAATCCTGATAGGCGAGAAATTCGCCATTTAGGCAAGTCATGATAATAACGTGCCAACGCCAAAACGATGGCCAGCTTCATAATCTCGGAGGGCTGAATGCGCATCACATACAGGTCCAACCATCTTTGGGATCCATTGACGCTAACACCGATGACATCTACGCCGATGAGCAGAAATAAGGCCCCGATATAGGCTGGGTAGGCCAGAGCGTACCACACCTTCACATCCGTCATGGCAACGCCCAGCATTAGCCCGCCTGCAACTATTAACCGAATGAGATGTTGCTGCGCTCCGCGTGACCACACCCCATCTGTGGCCGCAAAAATCATAACGACGCCGACAAGCCCCACCAAAGTGACAAGCGCAACCAGAAGCCAGTTCACCTCATACAGTTTAGCCGTAAGACCTGCGCGAGACGATAGCGGGTTCATCATAATGAAGCCCCGCCTGTTTTAACTTCCGTCTTAGGCCCAAGACCGTCTCGCTCTAAAGCTCTGTTTAATACCGCCCTGACGATCGAGGCTGCGCGTTTGGAACCGGACCCGCCATGCTCAACAATGCAGCCCACAGCAAAACGCGGCGCATTAAAGGGCGCGTAACCAACAAAAATAGAATGATCGCGAAGCTTCCATGGAAGTTCTTCATTTTTACGTAGGCGGGAGAGACGCTCAGTTGTGGAAATCCCCCTGACCTGACCTGTTCCGGTTTTGCCGGCCATGTCCAGCCCCTTTATACCGACGCCATTATCCCGATAGGCCGTACCGCCAGGCTCTTCACAGACCGACCACATCGCATCTTGAACAAAAGCGATATGCGCAGGATCAATATCCAAATCGGCCATCTCAGGCAACTCTTGGCCTACGAGCAAATTGGGTGTCAGAGCTTGGCGTCCATTCGCTATCCGCCCCGCCATGACTGCAAGTTGAAGCGGCGTGGCAAGAACGAAGCCCTGCCCGATTGACGCATTTAGCGTATCTCCCATGCGCCATCCATTACCGAGCCTAGCCTGTTTCCAAGCGGGATCAGGCATGATGCCAGACTTAACTCCGGAGATACCGACATCAAAAGCTTCCCCAAACCCCAATTTGCGGCCCATCTCAGCAATCTTATCCATACCGACGATTTGACTGATTTCGTAAAAATATATGTCGCACGAATTTTTAAGCCCATCACGCATATTCATGGGCCCATGCCCGCCGCGTTTCCAGCAATGCGCGATCCGGCGACCCAGGCGTACGGATCCGCGGCACGTGACGCGCGCAGTCGGATTGATCTGCTGGGACTCCAGCGCCGCCGCCATCACGACCATCTTGAAGGTCGAGCCCGGCGGGTAGAGACCCGACACCGCCTTGTTGTTCAGGGGCCGCTTCTCGTCGTCGCGAAGCGCGTTCCAGTCCTTGTGCGACAGGCCCAGGACGAAGCCGTTGGGGTCGAAGCCCGGTGTCGAAGCCATGGCCAGCACGTCGCCGTCGTAGATGTCCATCACCACGACC
>ENA-ORXR01000739-ORXR01000739.1-marine-metagenome-genome-assembly--contig:-NODE-739-length-40573-cov-6.748765_pt1 | contig 40573 bp, 37 predicted proteins | sample MGYA00237866_ERZ511479 | MGnify/ENA metagenome assembly ERZ511479
ATTCGGCGAAGCCGCTTTTCTATTCAACAATTCCTTCAAAACGACAGGTTGCCGAGTTTTTCAACACCCTGCTAGAGAACGCGATATTGCTTTCCCGACAGAGCAGCCCATGAGACCGTGTCTCCTCTGCGGCACGGACATCATCGTGCGCATTGCTCTACGCTTTGCCAAAATTCGAACATGTCCGGCACCGCCCTCCGACTCCGCTTTCGTGCCCAAGGCCGCTAGTGATCGCTTGTTCGCCTCTGAAGAGTCATGTCAACCTATCGACGATTATTCGGACAGCAGGTTGCAGTGGAGTCGAAAAGGTCATCGCCACCGGACACGCCAAACTTCGCGAACGAATTGCTCGCGATGGGGTCGACGAAGTCGAATTGGAAGTCCGGAACAGCTTGCCGCCCGTCTTGAAAAAACTGCGACTCGACGGGTTCTCGCTCGTTGGTCTGGAGCAAACCACGGGGTCAACTCCACTCGGCGAAATGGAATTCCCTCACCGCACCGTTCTGGTCATCGGTTCGGAACGCGAAGGGCTGTCTCAGGAGTGCCTAGACCTCCTCGACCACGTCGTCGAAATTCCAGTCTGGGGGATGCCGTATTCCTACAACGTGGCGACGGCGACTTCCTTGGCGATCTATGAATATTGTCGCCAGTATCCGAATGGTTGAGTTCTCGATCCCTAGGCGGATCGCAATTTGGCTAATGGCGCTCTGGAGATCATCCCTCTGGGAATACGAGAAAATTGCACCCGACAATCATTTTCCGGCTGACAGATCTTCGATCTTGGAGTTAGTGCCCTATGGGCGACATTCCATTGGGTCTTAGCTTCGACGACGTGCTTCTGGTACCTCAATTCAGTGAGGTCATTCCAGATGAGGTGAATGTAGGAACGCATCTAGCTCCTGACTTCCCCCTTCACATTCCGATCATCTCTTCGGCGATGGATACCGTCACCGAAGCGGAACTGGCTATCGCGCTGGCACGAGAAGGTGGACTGGGTGTGATTCACCGGAACATTCCAATCGATGTTCAGGCTGAGCAGGTTGCTCGCGTGAAGCGTTCAGAGAACACCGTTATTCTCGATCCTTTCACCGTCGACTCGGCCATGACTCTGGATGAATTGCAGCAGGTCATGGCAGAACGTGGAGTTTCTGGATTTCCAGTTGTCGATGTCGAAGGCGTGTTGCTCGGCATGGTGACGACCCGTGACATCTGGTACATCGAGGATTCTCAGCGCACCGTCGCCGATGTCATGACTCCGCGAGATCGACTGATCACAGCGAGCAAAGTATCTCGGCTGAGCGACGCCCGCGAAATTCTCTACAAGAACCGGATCGAGAAGTTACCACTCATTGATGAAGCGACCGGCAAGTTGACCGGCCTCATCACTAGCCAGGATATCGAGAAGCGACAGCAATTCGGCAATGCCTGCAAAGATCCCAATGGACAACTTCGCGTCGGCGGGGCTGTCGGAGTCGGCGAAGACTGCATGGATCGAGCTGATGCTCTCCTCGACGCAGGAGTCGACGCCTTGTTCATCGATGCCGCCACTGGCCACACCAGCCGAGTCGAATCCGTGGTCGAAAAGCTCGTCGCGAAAAGTGGTGACAATGCCATCGTCGTCGCTGGAAACGTGGTCACTCAGGAAGGAGCTAAGGCCTTAGTCGGAGCCGGTGCGTCTGCCGTGAAAGTGGGAGTTGGCCCCGGCTCGATCTGCACCACTCGCGTAATTTCAGGTGTTGGAGTCCCCCAGTTCTCGGCGGTCAGAGAAGTTGCTGAGTATTGCGCTGAAAACGGAGTCACGGCGATTGCCGACGGCGGCATCCGCTATTCCGGAGACATTGTCAAAGCGCTCGCGGCTGGCTCCGGATGCGTCATGCTCGGATCACTACTTGCAGGCACTCAAGAAAGCCCCGGAAATACGGTCAATTTCCAAGGGCGGACATTCAAAGAATACCGTGGTATGGGCTCGCTCAAGGCGATGCGGAAGGGCAGTTCTGACCGCTACGGACAGAACGCGTCCGGCAAGCTTGTCGCCGAAGGAGTGGAAGCTCGAGTTCCCTTCAAAGGTGCTCTCGGCGACGTAGTCTTCCAATTGCTCGGAGGCCTTCGCTCAGGAATGGGATACCTCGGTGCCAAGACCTTGGTCGAACTGCACGAGCGGGCGAAATTCGTCCGCATCACTGCTGGCGGATTGCGCGAAAGCCACCCGCACGACATCACCATCACCGAAGAGCCGGTCAACTACCAGAGCATGTAGCTCCCGGCTAAACCTTCGGGTGCAGGCCGTATGTCTTCAGTTTTTGACGCAGGGTAAATCGACTGATTCCTAGCCATCGAGCGGCTCGGGCTTGATTGCCTTCAGCGCGACGGATCGCCTCGGAGAGAAGGGCACGCTCTGCCTCAGAAACCATCCGAAGATAAGCATCTCCCTCGCCCTCCGCAGGAGTATCACGGCTGGCCTGGTCGATGAGTTCCCGAGCGAACTGATTCATGCCGAGGCCGTCGGTAAGCTCGTTCGAAACAGTAGCTGAATATTCCGAATCTGAACGACTGGAAGTGTCGGGGTCGGCTTGGCGCAGCAGGGCGCGGATGTCGCCTTCACCAATCGCATAGCCACGACAGAGAAGGAGCGCCTTCCTGACGACATTCTGAAGCTGACGGACATTACCCGGCCACGGATGTCGGACGAGCAACTGGGTGGCGTCCTTGGTGATCGCCGGAGAATCGATCCCATACTCGCTGCCGAATCGGCCGAGGAAATATTCAATGAGTAGCGGAATGTCTTCGCGCCGTTCATTCAGAGACGGAATCACGATGCTGGCAACGTTCAGCCGATAAAACAAGTCTTCGCGGAACTCGCCAGCCGCGATCATTGCCTCCAACTTCTGATGAGTTGCAGCGATGACTCGAACATCGACGGGGATGTCGCTTTTTCCACCAAGCCGTTGAATGGAACGCTCTTGAAGAACTCGCAGAAGCTTCGATTGGAGATGAAGATCCATGTCGCCGATCTCATCCAGAAAAAGGGTCGCATTGTGCGCCTGCTCGAATTTCCCAACCCGCAAAGATGTCGCACCAGTAAAGGCTCCTCGCTCGTGGCCAAACAGTTCGCTCTCCAGCAAATTCTCTGGAATCGCCGCACAGTTCACGGTGATGAACGGTCGGTGGGCGCGGTGCCCGTGCTGATAGATTGCGCGAGCGATGAGCTCTTTTCCGGTGCCAGTTTCTCCTCGAATCAGGACTGTCGCTGGGGTCGGAGAGATGCGGGCCAAGTCTTTGTAAACTCGGGTCATCGAACGACCGCGACCGATCAGAGTGTCTTGCTCTTTGTGAACATCGGCAACGATTTCGACCGGCTTCGACATCCGGTGATGAGCCTGAACAGCTTGGTCGACAACCGAAAGAAACTCCTTCTGATCGAGTGGCTTAGGTAGGTAGTCAAAGGCACCATTTTTGATCGCACCGATCGCGGTCTGAGAGCCGCCACCCCGAGCTGTCAGGACAACCGGTAAGCGAGGCTGACGCTGATGCAAACTAGCGATCAATTCGAGACCGCCGACCCCCTCCAAGCGATACTCCGCGACCACGACGTCGAAGTCTCCGCTGAGCCCAAGCTCTTCTCCCGAAGCCCCATCGCGAACGGTTTGAACGTCGTAACCCGCTTCAACTAACCAAGCTGCTGCGGCATTTCGATCACGAAGATCTCCGTCAATGAGTAAGACCTTCCCGTTCACTTATTGATTGGCTTTGATCGCTGCCTTAAGGCGAACCCACTCATCGCGAATCAAGATGGCCCGCTCGTAGTCTAAACGATCCGCAGCGGCACGCATCGCAGCCTCCATCTGGTTCACTTTCGCCTGCAAAGCCATCGCCTTCTGGGCTTCCTCACGAGAGGTCTTAGCATCGCGAATCGCCTTAGCGAGTTGTGCCTTCTGACGATCATCGAGGTTGGTATTCTTCTCCTTCTGGTCTGGAGAATCGACTCTGATCGCCACTTCAAGAAAGTAAGGAAGGGAGGCCGCTTTCAAATCATCAGCGATCTTGTCCAACACCAACTCAGGATGATCGGATGCTGGCTCCAAGCCAATGGCGTAGGTTTTTCCAATCTCACGAGGAAACCCCACAATCGGCCGCTTGTTTACTACGACCCGGTGCAGGACAATGATCTCCTTACCGCTGAGAGCTGCCTTTTCACCAGCTTTGACTGTTTCGACTCGATAGCGATGAGTAGCCAACGCGCCCGGCAGATCACCGAGCAGTGCAGGATGCGGGATTTCGCTCGCTGCTAACAAAACTGCGCGGACTTGGCTGTATTCTAAAGGCTTCCGCGCGTCCATCGCGACCCGATTCGTCTCAGCAATCGCAGCAATTTCTTCGCCACTCAACAACCGGTCATAAATTCCGAACCGCTCAATCCCCATGTTTCCACAAAGGTAGACGAGGTCGTCATCAGCCAACCTGATCGGAGGGGGTTTAATGGCTTGGGCCAACGGAGCTTTGATCTCCGCCCGCTTGCCATCGACAAACCAAGCCTCACTTGTGTTCTTGCTGATCAATACAATCGACTTGGGCGCTCTACTGGCATCCACCTTGCAGTGCCAGAGGTATATAAACTGGCCATCGGGTTGACGACGGAGCGAGAACACAACGCCTTCGGTCTCCGCAATCACGAGATTCTTCGATTTAAAAATCCCACTCGTCCCTGATCTGGTTGGCCCTCCACTTAATAGAAATTCGATCGTCGATGGCTTTCCGCCACTAAGAACCGCATCAACTCGGCGACTCGAAATCTCATCAAACACTAACTCGCCGCCACTCGGGCGAGCTTGATAATTCGGCCCATAGATCGCTTGGTTGTGCGGTTTCAATTTGACCGTTCGGTGAGAACCCTTCGCGTGATTCTCCCATTGAATAACCGCACCCTGCGTCGTGACAGGCCACTTCCCGGAAACCTGGGTCGCCTTTGGCGGCGAAGACGAATCCGGGGATTTGGGCGCAGACGTTTGGCCATCAATCGGGATCGCTTTCTTTGAAGAAATCGTACCGACCCAAACCGACGGTCGATAGTCAGCGAAGTAGTCTTCGGTGATCTGAAGCCACTCGTCGACCCCAGCCAAAGATTCCGAGAGACGACCAATTCGCACTTCGGACGCAGCCGTCATCCCGAACCGGTAAGGACCCGTTAGAGCTACGATTCGCTTCTCGCCGACCGTCACGTGATCAATTTTCCAGCCCTTTCGAACGGATTTATCCAGGGCCACCGTCGCATCCGAATTTTCGATTTCTGCCGACAGGCCCTTGTTCGTCAAACCCCAGACTTTCCCAGTCGGCAGTACGGATGGACAAGAACCGGTGATCCCGACCGATGACCAAGTCTTCGACGCTGTATCAAGGCGTCCGATCGTTCCATCGGCCTGCGTAGCCACCAAAAACGAACCATCTGCGGTGACGTCGATCCGGTCGATTTGAAGCCGCGGCTCGCCCGAATGGAGAGTCTCCAAAGCTTCGGCATCAGCCAGCGGAAACCTGACCAACTGACCGGCCGTTTTGTTCGCCTCGTCGAAGTCTCGCAGCGCATAGACCCAAGGCTTATCGGTCTTCGGATCCTGCCAAGTCGCGACCGCAATCCCGGTCGTCAGATTCTTGGTCAACCCGCCCGAAAATCGGATGGCACGGATATCGTTTTCGTCGGCACGTCGGGTGTAGACCACGATTTCACCATCGCCAGAAATGAGTGGGAATGAATAGTTCGATGGCGTTTCGGACAGCATGCGAACCCCCTTCGCGTCGCGACTGTCGTAAACGGCAAGAACTTGTTCCTGCGATTGACCATCGAGGTCGTCCTTGCCCTCGGTCGCCATCCGAGTCCAGACCAACCGGGTGTGGTGCCCTGTTAACGATTCGACAGAAGTTCCGCTAGCAACCTCAGCACGAGCACAAAAGCTGGGCACGAGAACGGCCACCAAAATGGCGTAGGTAAAACGAAGACGAATGATGAAAGGGGAATTCATTGGGCGAGACTCGGTGCCTCATCCAAGCGGGACTTCGGCCCCGAGGCAAGCGCCGTTCGCACGAACTAACAAAATCCACGTCCAACTACTCGGTTGCTAGACCGTCGAGGCGCTCTTGCAGGAAATCACGCTCTTGGTCATTCCCAGCGAGTTCAACGGCTCTAGAATAGGCTTTTCGAGCGCTCTTAGTATTTCGAGCGCGGCGGTGAAAATCAGCCGATGCCGCAAATAACGGCAGGTAATTGTCTAGCCCGGGTTCTTTAACCAGCTTGCTGACCGCCTCTAGCGCAGCTTCAGGGCCGCCGGCATAAGAAAGAGCTACAGCTGAGTTAAGGCGAACAAACGGGGTCGGCTGGAATTTATGGAGTTCCTGATAGAGCTGATAGATTTGCTGCCAATCGGTTTCCTCGTAGGTCGCGGCTTCGGCATGAAGCGCACTGATCGCAGCCTGAATCTGATACGGCCCGGCTTTGCACTCCGACAGAGCTGTCTGCACCAGCGCAATTCCCTCCGAAATACGATCTCGGTCCCACAGACTACGGTTTTGGATTTCCAGAGATCACAAGCGATTTACGTCGAATCGAGCAGCGGGTAAAATGAATGCGAACCGACTCCAAAAATCGGTCTTTCCTGCCAGCGAAGCGCCGCGACGAAGACGACACTAATCCTCCTGTCGGGTCTCGGTGCAATAGCGAGACTATCTAAGCCAAATCCACGATCAGAAGATCAAAGCAGTCTCCGCACGTTGCTCAATCCCTCAGCAGTAACCCGATACCTTCGAGCCGCAGCTTCATAGTCCAGGTAGTTCTGCCACTGACATGGACGAAGCGCTGACAGGCCGTGACCGCGGCGCCAAGCGCTGAGGTCAAAAACTTCCCAACCGAACTGCGAGTTTCTGTTTCCGTAGTCAAGCCGGTAGATCCACGCACCGAATTCATCCTTCCGCCACAGCGCCTCATCGTTGCCTTTGACGGGTTGGGCGAACAACCAGACGCGTTCGACAACCTCACGATCATACCCCACCCAGCCCTCAGGGCGGGGGTCATCGGGCCAGCGGATTGAGTCATCCTGATCTCCGGAAAGGTTCACAGCTCAGGAGACTAGCGCAGAACTTATGGGGTTGGCCACGGATTTTGTTTCTTTCCCATTGGCGAGCACGCCTCGGTTGACGTATCTGACACCACACACAGCTATGTCCGCCGCAAAGAACGTCAGCCTCTTCCTCGCTCTCCGCTACCTGCGGCCGAAGCAGACCTTTGTGTCAGTGATCACGATTATCTCGATTCTCGGGGTGACTTTGGGAGTCTTAGTTCTGGTGGTGGTCATCGCCGTGATGGCCGGATTTGAGGAGAAGATCAAAGAATCTGTTCTCGGTTTCGAACCTCATATCGAAATCATGCCGAGCCACATCAATCCGAACGACCCCAATGAACCAGAGCCCGGCTGGGATTGGGAAGAGGTTTCCGAAAGGGTCAAACAAGTCGATGGGGTCAAGGCTTCGTTCCCTTACCTTGAGGGACTCGTCTTTCTCGATTCCGGTGGCGAACCCACCGCGGCGGGAGTCCGCGCCGTGCGGCACGAAGACCGCGATGTTATGCCGAAACTCGGCGAGATGGCAGATGGAAACTTTAACCTTAGCAATGCCGACCTCGCCGATGACGTCGAAGGCCGAATCGTGATCGGGCGCAGTATCGCCGAAAGGTTGGGCGGGCCCGGGATGCGTCCCGGAAGTTTGGCTCTGAAAGCGGGCACGCCGGTCACTGCCTACTCCCCAAGTAACGTCGGTGAACTGGTCGAAGCTGTGCGCGAAATGGAAGAGCGGCCCGAAGATGAACGCGGCGGGGTGATGGACGAAATTGATTCTCTGGTGCTTCCGTATTCCCTCGAAGTCTCTGGAATCTTCGAAGGGAACTTCCAGTATGATCAGCTCGTCTTAATGCCTCTCGATATCGCTCAAGAAGTCTTTGAGACCCGAGTCGGAGTTCACGGACTGGGTGTCGTGACCGATGATCCCTATCGCGCGGAGGAGGTCAAAATCGCACTTCTGGAAGTCTTGCCGCCCAACTGGTATGCCCGCACATGGGGCGAAAAACACGAGATCTGGTTCAAGACGATCCGCAACGAGCGCGACATGATGTTCATGGTGTTGTTCTTCATCGTTCTGGTCGCTGCCTTCTGCACGATGAACACGATGATCACGGTCGCTGTCCAAAAACGGCGCGAGATCGGTATCATTACCGCGTTAGGGACTAAGGTGTCCCAAGTGACTTGGGTATTCGTGGCCCAAGGTATGGTTGTCGGTGTGTTCGGAGCCCTCAGCGGCGTCATTTCAGGTCTTCTAGTCGTGTTCTTCCGCAACCACATCAGAGCTGGAATTGCCAAGCTCACTGGCCGCGAAATCTTCGCGTCTGAGATTTATGGCATCTCCGAGATCCCAGCTAAAATTGTCTGGATAGACGTCGCATTGATCGCCGGTGGAGCCTTTCTCCTCTGCGCCCTAGCGGCTTTGATTCCAGCTTATATGGCAGCCCGCACCGATCCAGCGAAGGCCCTACGAGGTGACTAGAAATACTTCCCAGCCAGAGTACAGTGCCGTAGAATTATATTCTTAATTCTATTATGCTTTCATCAACCGAAACGGTCGGAGCCAGAATTTCTGTAAAGCACCCCACCACTTTTCTGTCAGTCGATGTCTGACTCTCTTTCCATACTAAAAAAAATTCTGTTTCTCGGAATCGTCCTGCTGATACTAGCAGTTGGGGCGGTTCTTCTAGACGGTCTCGCCCGACTTATTCGTCCTCCAGGCGAGAGTGATATCGCTTTTTCGAGCGATCCTGACTACCTGATAGAACTCAAACCAAACCGACAAAAATCGTTCCAAAAATCTCCTGAAAACGGCAGTGGAACGATTAACTGGCAGACGAATTCGCTGGGGTTGCGCGGACCGGAGCCCGATCCAACTGCTTCGAAACGGATTTTGGTATTGGGAGATTCAAACGTTCAGGCACGTTTTTCTGAACTCGCCGACTCTTACTGCCACCGGATCGAAACCCTCCTCAACGAGGGTGCGGATGAGAAAGTTACCGTGCTGAACGGCGGCATCATTGGTAACGGGCCAGATCAGTCTTACCTGCGCCTTGTTAGTCGGTTCGAAACGTTCAAGCCGACCCATGTCATTTTTCACGTCTTCGCAGACAACGACCTCGGTGATCTCACCCGTAACGGGCTATATCATAGGACAGAATCAGGCGAACTTGAGAAAGTCCAGCAGACATCCGATCCGGCATGGGTAGAGAATTATACGAATCCGATCAGGAGATGGTGGAGCACTTCAATCTACACACGCCTCCGCTATCGTCTGCTCGCTCTAAGACCTCCGAAGCCGTCCGTTCAACCTGATATTCCGATCGAAGACCGGCTCAAACTCTGCATCGATCAATATCATGACTATCTCGATCGCAAACCAGCGAAGTCGCCATTCTACGATTTTTACGACTACGATGTCGCCCTCGACCCAACCGGGGAATCAGCGCGTGCGAAATTAGACTTGGTAAGTGGCATTTTTGGTAAACTGGCAACCTTCTGCTCGGCAAACCAGCTCCCAGTCGTCGTCGTCGTTCAACCCTCCTCCCGAGATCTCTCAACCAACCTCCAGCCGAACTATCTCGAACTCGCGGAATATTCGGCCGAATACACGCAGAGAGGACTGTCGGATCAAATCGCCGAGCAGTCGAAAATGGCAGGAATCGCTACCTTAAACCTCTTTGATTCCCTCGCCGGACAACCCGACCCAAATGCTCTTTTCTTCGCTGGGATCAACGATCACTGGAACAACGAAGGCCAGCGCGTTGCATCCAAAACGACCGCCGAATTTCTCAAGGAACTCGGGTGGTAACCACACTGTTGTCGGCTTCTCAGGAAACAACCAAGGTGCACCATTTTCCGACCCGGCGGATCTCGGCGATTTCCAGCGACTGTTCACCCACAGCCTCCCGAACTTGAGCTTCGTGAGCCCTCATGATCCCGGACAGAACCAACGAACCTCCTGGAGCTAACCAACTGGCGATCCGAGGCATGACGGGACACAAGATGTCGGCAAAAATATTAGCCACAATGACATCCCAACTCGGCGACGAAGGCGACCACTTGAAGACATCGCCTTCTTCCCAGACAATTCCAGAAGCCTGATTGCGCTCGGCATTCTCGCCGGCAATGCGGAGAGCCACCGGATCATTGTCCATCCCCAGAACCCTATTGGAGCCAAGGTGTCGCGCTGCGATAGCTAACACCCCACTGCCAGTTCCCAAGTCCAAGCACGACCAAGGCTCCGGTGCCTTTGACGCTAGATCGCACAAAAAACGCAGAGAAGTAGCCGTGGTAGGATGGTCGCCCGTTCCAAACGCTCTCTGGCACGGGATTTGGATGACTCTTCGCTGATCGCCTGGAGTCGACGCCTTCTCCAACTCAGCAAGCTCTGCTGAATCGAGCTCTGCGGTGATCAGAAATCGGTCACGAATCTTGATCGGCTCAGGGCGTGGGTCGGGCAGATCATCGCCCACCGAGACGTCGTCTAGCCTCCCGCCATGACTCGCCTTCCATTCCTCAGCCTGTGCACGGTCTTGGAAAAAAACCTCGACCAGGGTCGTTGCCTGACCGGCTTGACGAGACATCGCGTAGTCGGCGATGCCGGCCATCACGAGCGTTGTCTCCCAAACATCATCGGCTTCCGGCTTCACACGCCGAGACCAGCGGTAGAGAGTCTGAATCACTGCTTCGTCGGACAAAATAAAACCCGCCTCGGGCCTTTCGGCCGGGCGGGATAGGAAAGAAATGGAGCGGGTGACGAGATTTGAACTCGCGACATCTTCCTTGGCAAGGAAGTGCTCTACCACTGAGCTACACCCGCATCGCTTAAGGGTCGCTACTCTTCCCTGAGACAAAAAGAAATCAAGTGGAAAAGCACTCTTCTTCGATCTTCAGTTGAATACCGCCCCTAGCCCCCCTAGGGAACCTCAAACCGACTGAATCGATGTCCGAAATTGACGATACTCTAGCTCTGCTCCGACGGGGCACTGTGCAAATCCTCAGCGAGGACGAACTTAAGGCCAAGCTCGAATTGGGCCGACCACTGAGAATCAAACTCGGAGTCGATCCGACCTCACCCGACCTCCACCTCGGCCACGCTGTCCAGCTCCAGAAACTGAAGCAATTCCAAGATCTCGGTCACCAAGTTGTTCTGATTATCGGCGACTTCACTGCCCAGATCGGCGACCCTTCGGGAAGAAATTCGACTCGCCCTCCGCTGTCCCACGACGATGTGTTACAGAATGCCAAAACCTACATGGATCAGGCCTTCGTGATCATCGATAAGGACAAGACCGAGGTCGTCCACAACGGAGATTGGTTTAACAAGATGACCTTCACCGATGTGATCAAGCTGAACGGCAAGGTCACGATGCAGCAGATGCTCCAGCGGGAAGATTTCAAAAACCGCATCGATGCTGGTCAAGAAGTCCGGCTTCACGAAATCCAATACCCCATCGTTCAGGGCTGGGATTCGGTCGAAGTTCGGGCCGATGTCGAAATCGGCGGCAGCGATCAGTTGTTCAACATTCTCGTCGGCCGCACCTTGCAGAAGGGCGAAGGCATGGAGCAGCAAATCGTCATGACCCTTCCGCTGCTCGAGGGTTTGGACGGCGTGAAAAAGATGTCCAAGTCCTACAACAACTACGTCGGACTGACCGACGCACCGCAGGACATGTTCGGAAAAATCATGAGCATCTCCGATGAGATGATGCCGCGCTACTTCGAGCTCTGTCTGATGCGGGAAATGCCGGACGGCCACCCGCTCGAAACCAAAAAGCAGTTGGCTGCTGGCATTGTCGAAATCTACCACGACGCCGATTCTGCCAAGGCGGCAATCGCTTGGTGGGATGATCGGAGCCAAGATATTTCCGCCGTTGATCACCCCGAGTTCCAAATCGGAGAGCGTCGCGATTTGGTCGGTGTTGTCCAAGCTGCTTACACCTCACTCGACCAAAAACGGTCTGGTGGTGAAGTTCGTCGTCTGATCCAACAGGGCAGCGTCCAACTCGACGGAGAGAAGCTCACGGACGCGAAAAGCGAGCCCGCCTGGGCATCTGGCCAAGTCTTGAAGCTGGACAAAAAGCGAGCAGTGAAGATTGCCGTCTAAGTGTCGATCCGCAGCACCGTATTACGCAGCACGACTTCTGCGAGTAACGCGAGAAGAGCGGCGATGGCAAAGGGGGTAAACAGCTCCGTGCGTACCTTTTTCGCCATCGATCGAAGCTGTGATCTCTCGAGTTCGTCGATCTCTGAATACACCGATCGAAGCGAGTCGAAGTCATGGGCGGTGCGGTAGATTCCGCCGGTACTGGTTGCCATTTGTTCAAGCACTTGCTCAGCTGCGCTGCGCCCAGAAGCGACCTCGATCGTTTCGTCTCCGTCCTTTAACCGGCGGGGTTTTCCGGCATCGGTCAGGGAAATTGTATAGACTCGGATTCCCCACTCTTTAGCCAGTGCCGCAGCTTGAAGGGGCAGATGTCGACCGCAGTTGTTCTCGCCATCGGTGAGCAGAACGATAATTTTACTTTTCACCTCGGGAGTTCTAGTGGTACCGGCTTCACCCTGCCAGAGCGCCTCCTCCAATGTCGAAAGCCGCGCTGCGGCCAACGCGGTCGCATCGCCATAGGCTGTACCATCCTCATTCGGTCGGTCGTTGATCGTTAGAATGCTGGCAAAGTACGCGACGGCGTCATGGGAAAGCGTCAACGGGCAGACGGTATCGGCGTAGCGGGCGAAAGTGATGATGCCAATCAGATCATCGGAGCGCCCTTGAAGCTTGTCGCCATCGCCGAGAACGAATTGCTCCAGCACGTCTTTGGCGACATCTAACCGCGTCGCATCCTCGCCTCGATAGTCCATTTTCATGTCCATCGAACTCGAGATATCGACTAACATCTCAATGGCAATCCCGTCGCGCTCCAGACTCGTTTCGGTACGCTCTAGTTGAGGTCGGGCCAAGGCTACGACCAAACCGATCGCTGCCAACACTCGCAACAGATCCGGCAACCAAGCCATCCTCTCTCGCCAAGATGTTGGGACATCGGCAACAGCGTCCAACGAAGAAAAATCAATCGCGCGACGGCGCCGACGCCACCAAGCAAGCGCTGGAACGAACAGCGCCAGAGGAAGCAGAGCGAAAGCCCACGGCTGCGTAAAATCGACCATCATCGGAGGATCAACCCTGACCCGTTTTGCCCTCCGAAATGAGTTTCTTCAAGGCGGCCCGCAAGCCCGCGAGATCACCATCGCCGAACCCAACACGCTCATAGGTTCGCAGGTAATCACTAACATCCTGATCGCCAATATCGGCTGCGGTCAGTGAACTCGGATCGCGGCCGAGTTTCTCTTCGAGGTAGTCGAGAGCCACCTCGTGTAGCCCATCAATTCCAACATCGTGACCGAGCTCGGAGAGTGCTTGTTCGGCACGCCATTCCGGGTCGCTCGACTGATCGGACACAGAGTCAGAAGCCGCTCGGAGTCTTGACCGAAAAAACCACCAAGCTAACAACCCGAGCCCAGCGACCACAACAACTGGAAGAACCCAAGACGGTTTCTTTCCAATCGCTGGGCTCAAAGGTCGCGGCTCCAAACCATCCGTTTCTGGTGGTAAGACCGACCGTACCGTGACGGTCACCGGGTCGGATAGGGCAGTCTCAGATCGACCCACGACACCCACATGAAGCGACGGAATCTGATATTCACCGGCCAGATAAGGCAGCAGTTCAACCCGCATCCCTTGTTCAACTGCGAGAGCCGAACGGCTGAGACGTGCTTCGCCTAGGTGAACAGAGCGCACCCGAAAATCGCCGAGCTGACCGCCGACTTTAGGTGCCTTGAAAACGAACTCGGCTGGCTCTGGAGCCCGAGCCTGAATCGTTAATTCCACCACATCAGCCGTCGTGATATCCAGAGAGGAAACTCGCTGCTCGAGTTCGATGCCAAAAGCAGCGACCCAAGGAATAGTGACCCAGAGCAGAACCATACGAAGCGCGCCAAGCGATCTGAAGTTCATCGTTTCCTTCCCCTCCGTGCTCGTAAAAAAGCAGAAAGCTCATCCCCATAATCGTCGTCGACTTGAATCGAGAAACCATCGACGCCGAATTCTTCGAACAGTGCCTGACGAGTTTCGCGCGTTGCCTTGGCCCGATCTGTAACAGCATCGGCTACGGCTGCTACCGAGGTATCGAGAAGTCGCAGCTGACCGCTTTCGGAATCGCGCAATCTGACCATGCCGGATTTAGGAAGCCGAGTTTCGATCGGGTCTCGAATTTCTAGGACAATCAGATCGTGGAGAGGAGCAACGCCGAGCAGCTCGTCAGAAAAATCGGGCGTCTGAAAATCGGAAATGACGATGGCCACGCAATGCCGCCGCGCGCTGCGCCCCAATTGCTCAAGAGCGACACCGACCGAAGTTCCGCGTCCTCGCGCTGAGAATTCCAACACCTCGGACAGAATCCGCGAGACTTGGATACTTCCCTTCGCCGGGGGGACAATCAACTCGATCTCGTCCGTGAACAGAATCAACCCGACCCGGTCATTCGCCTTGGTTGCCGACCACGCCAGCATCGCCGCTAGTTCGGCCGCTACCTCGCGCTTGGATTGGCCGGTCGAGCCAAAGTCCGCCGAAGCTGAAATGTCGACCAGCAGCCAAACAACCAGCTCTCGTTCTTCGATCGAGCGCTTAGTGTGAGGAACGCCAGTACGCGCGGTGACATTCCAATCAATCGACCGCACCTCATCACCCGGAGAGTAAACGCGCACCTCATCGAACTCCGTACCCCGGCCCTTGAATGCGCTTAGATAGTCACCTGCCAACTGCTCCTCAACGACTCGGCGCGAACGCACTTCCAGCCGGCGGAAGACCATATCGGAAGGCGATTGATCCATAAGTTCGAGATCTCCAGCCTAGCTAATCGCAACCGTTCCGAGGACCTCCTCGACAATCTGATCTGATGAAATCCCTCGCGCTTCGGCTTGGTAGGTCGTCGCGATCCGGTGCCTAAGAACCTGAGGAGCGATCGCCTTCACATCAGTTGGAGTCGTGAAGTCTCGTCCTTCCAGGAATGCATGGGCCCGAGCCGCCCGGGCCAAAAAGATCGTCGCCCGTGGCGAAGCTCCGTGTCGAATCTGTGGGCCGAGCTCAATGCCATGTTTGTCAGGATCACGGCTCGCTTCGACAAGACGCAGAATGTAATCCTCGAGGTTTTCTTTGAGCAGGATGTCATCGAGTCGGGAACGCATCCGGAGAATGTCGGGTTTACTTAAGACGCCCTCGACCGCCAAATTTGGGGTCGACTTGGACATCCGTCGCATCACTTCCCGCTCCTCCTCTAGGGTCGGATAGGTGACGACTGTCTTAAAGATGAAGCGGTCGAGCTGAGCTTCGGGCAGGGTGTAGGTGCCTTCCTGCTCAATCGGGTTCTGCGTTGCCAGAACGAGAAACGGTTCTTCGAGCGGGTAGGTCTCATCGCCAATCGTCACCTGCTTTTCCTGCATCGCCTCGAGCAAGGCACTTTGCACTTTCGCTGGAGAACGGTTGATCTCATCAGCAAGAAGAATGTTCGCGAAAATCGGACCTTTCTGGGTGGTGAAACCTCCATCCTTCGGGTTAAAGACCAGTGTCCCGACCAAATCGCCTGGCAGAAGATCCGGAGTGAACTGGATTCGATTGAAACTAGTATCGAGCGTTTGAGCGAGGGTGCTAACAACCAGGGTTTTTGCCAGTCCAGGAATGCCCTCGATCAAGACGTGGCCCGAACACAATAGAGCCAGCAAAAGGTCATCCACGAGGTGCCCTTGCCCGACAACCACCCGTCCAATCTGCTCCCGAGCACGGTCGAGCAGCCGCAAGTCGGGGTCGCGATCGGCCTGAGCAGAAGTCGCTTTGGCGGTGTTTGAACAAGAATCGGTCATTGCGAAAGTAAGCGTAACAGTGTCAGGGGTCGATCTCAGCGCAAGGTCGGAGGGTTGAGGATCTCGTGCGCCTTCGATCGCGGGCCGACCAAGCGGTGTTTCGCTGCGAATCATCAATCCGTAGCTACTGACCCTACTGACCCTACTTTAGCCCGTGGTGACGACGGCGAACTACTAAGACGACCATACCGACACCTAGGAGGACGGCGCGTGAAGGCTCGGGGATGGCCTTTGCCAAACTGTAATTATTTGTGCCTGCAATACAGGTTATTCGGAAGATGGAATCAACGGTGCGTCGACCAAAAGGGTGCCCCGTTCCCACTTGAGCTCCCCCAGTGTTCTGAAAATTTCTGCCGAGAGAAAAGAAGACCTTATTCACTTTTCTCATCGGCCGACTCGACAAGGCGGGCGTCAGTGATGGTAGGGTTGCTTTGGCTGAGATCGAGAACCCCACTGATGGTGACGACTTGATCAGGGGCCAGGCGAAGGAGGGCCGCACGCTGGCTTGAGTGAAACTCTGCTTTTGGTGATATCGAGCCACTCGTCGATGAGGATTCTTTGCGATATTCGAGGCGGATCGAGAACGTTCCGATGAGTTGCTCGTTCTGACCTTCGCGAACGTCAGACAGCTTCATCGTCCAAGTCACTGGCTTGCCGCTGGCGTTCTTTTCAAACATTTCGCGAGCAAGCGTCGTGGTCTGACCGAGTCGATGCCGAGCAAATTCTTTGAGGGACGGGCCTTTCGAAGAACTGGGATCGTAGATGTGAGTTTGGTCGTCGCTGCGCAGAACAATGTCGGCACCGGAGCCATGAACATCGTGATGGGCAAAGACCGCTTCACGGGCCGAGCTCATCTGATGGTCGCGCTTCGCCGTGAACATATAGAAGACGAAGACCGCCAACGCTCCCATGACAAGGATGATGAAGCATCCGAAGAGTGAATTTTGTTTTGCCATGGGTGCGTTGGTCGGTTCAAGTCAGCGGGGTCTCGACAGACCGCTACGCTTTAGCAGCGGCAATCCCTTTCTCGATGTCTTCGAGAATGTCGTCGATATGTTCGATGCCGACAGACAGGCGGACTAGTTCAGGTGTAATGCCACCAGCGGCCTGCTGCTCGACGCTGAGCTGCGAATGGGTCGTCGTGGCTGGATGAATCGCCAGTGATTTCGCATCACCGACGTTGGCGAGGTGGCTAAACAATTCGAGTCCTTCGATGAATTTCTGACCCGCTTCGCCGCCGCCTTTGATTCCGAACACGACCATCGGGCCGCCTTTGCCTTTGAGGTATTTTTCGTTCTTCGAGAACTCAGGGTCGTCGGCGAGTCCTGGGTAACGCACCCACTCGACGTCGGCGTGTTCCTTGAGGTGTTTGGCCACAGCCAGTGAGTTTTCGCAGTGGCGATCCATGCGTAGCGGCAGAGTTTCGATTCCCTGAAGTGCTTGCCAGGAATTGTCCGGCGCGATGCAGGCTCCGAGGTTTCGCAGAGGCACGGTGCGCATCCGCAGAATGTAGGCCAGCGGTGCCAGCATGTCGGGTAGGTCGTGCCCCCAACGCAGTCCGTGGTAGGAAGAATCGGGCTGGTCGAACAGCGGGTGCTGGCCAGCTTTCCAATCAAAGCGACCGGAATCGACGACCACACCACCGATGCCAGTTCCGTGTCCGCCGAGCCACTTGGTCAACGAGTGCACGACGATATCTGCACCGTGGGAAATCGGATTGTTGAGGTAAGGCGTCGCGAAGGTGTTGTCGACGATGACTGGAACTTTGCATTCTTTAGCGTGTTCGCTGATCGCATCGAGATCGGCAATTTCGAGAGCTGGGTTCGATACGGTTTCGACAAAGAACGCACGCGTCTTCGAATCGGCAGCGGCAGCGAAGGCCGAAGGATCCTGAGAATCGACGAACCGCACTTCGATTCCGAGCGCTGGGAGGATGTCGTTGAACTGCGTGTAGGATCCGCCATACAGGTTGCGAGCGGAAACGATGTTGTCGCCTTGGCTAGCCAAGTTGATGATCGCATTGAACACACCAGCCGTTCCCGAAGCGTGGCCGAGTCCAGCCATCTCGTGAGCTCCTTCGAGCAAGGCGACCCGCTTCTCCATGACGTCCGTCGTAGGATTCATCAGGCGCGTGTAGATATTTCCAAGCTCCTTCAGCGCGAACAAATTCGCGGCATGTTCGGTGCTGTTGAACACAAACGAACTCGTCCGGTAAAGAGGAACGGCGCGAGCATTGGTGGTCGGATCCGGCTGCTGGCCTCCGTGAAGGCAAAGTGTTTCAGGTTTCATATGGAACGGGCAGGGTAGGTGAGAAGATTGTGTGATGGCTAGGGGAAATCGAGGTTTTGTCGGTTTGCCGTTCGTTTTGAGCAGACTTGCTCTGTTCACACTTCTTTGTGATATTGGTGAGTAATTATATGTAAACCTGAGCGCCTCGATACCTGACTCAGTTCATTCGATATGATGCGGTTCAGCAAGGTCATCATTTTCGGACTCGCCATCCTCAAGGTCGATGAGGAGGGTTCGGATGCTGCCGCCGCGACTGCCTTTGGATTCGGTGTCGCGGGATTTGGGCCGCCCTTTCCTCCCAGAAAAGAGATCGTTCGCGTCGAGCACCCGTTTCTTTTCGCGATCCAAGACGCGCGCACAGGAACCTGTCTCTTCCTCGGCAAGATTGAGGATCCGCGCTGAACTAGGCCAGCTGGCCTCGGATTCGCACAGAACCTAATCGGGGTGAAGAGCATTGATTTCTCGGCTTTTCTCTTCATATTCCGCTCCCGACCGGAAAAGTCGGCTTTCCAGATGTCTAAAGTTCCTAGCACACCGGTCGCCAAGGGGGTGACCAAGCCCGCGCCAAAGGGCAACGAGCAAATCAAGACCCAGTCGAACTTCTTGCGAGGCACGATCCTCGAAGGATTGGCTGACCTGACGACGGGTTCGCTATCCGCTGATGATCAGCAGCTCACGAAGTTTCATGGCATCTACCAGCAGGACGATCGCGATGTCCGCAAAGACCGCCGCCGCAAGAAGCTGGAGCCCGCCTATTCGTTCATGATTCGCGTCCGAGTCGCCGGTGGTGTCTGCTCTCCAGCCCAGTGGCTCGACATGGATCGCCTAGCTATTACGCACGCCAACAACACCCTGAAGCTGACGACCCGTCAGGCGTTTCAGTTCCATGGTGTCATTAAATCGAATCTCAAACCGACGATTCAGGAGATTAACGACTCCCTTCTCGATACCGTCGCTGCCTGTGGTGACGTGAACCGGAACGTCATGTGCAACCCGAACCCCGACGAGTCGAAGGTTCACCGTGATGCACTCAAACTCGCCGAAGCGATTTCCCATCACTTGACCCCAGCCACCACAGCCTATCACGAGATCTGGCTCGACGATGGCAAAGGCGGCGATAAGAAAAAAATCACGGCCGAGCCCGAAGTGGTCAGCCATGAAGAGCCGATTTACGGGCGCACCTACCTTCCGCGGAAGTTCAAGACGGTGGTTGCTGTCCCGCCGAGCAATGATGTCGACATCTACGCTCACTGCCTTGGGTTTATTGCCATCGTCGAAGACGAAAAAATCGTCGGCTACAATGTCACCGTCGGTGGTGGTATGGGAATGACTCACGGATCCGAAGACACCTTCCCCCGACTCGCAGAAGTCATGGGCTTCTGCACTCCGAAGCAGGCTGTCGATGTCGCCGAGCAGGTCGTTCGCGTGCAGAAGGAGTACGGCAATCGCAAAGACCGGAAGAACGCGCGTCTCAAATACACGATCGAAAATTTCGGTCTGAATTGGTTCCGAAATGCGGTTGAGCAGCGCTTGGGCTACAAGCTCGAGAAACCTCGGAAGTTCAAGTTCACCAACAACGGAGATCGCTTTGGTTGGACGGAAGATCACCGTGGGCGTCACCACTGCACCCTTTTCATCGAGAACGGTCGTCTTCGTGACACCGAGAAAATGCAGGGCCTGACTGGCATGCGTGAGATCGCGAAAATTCACAAAGGCGACTTCCGCCTGACCGCGAACCAGAATGTGGTCATCGCCGGAATTTCAAAGACCGCCCGTCCGAAGATCGAAGCTCTCCTAGAACAGTACGGCTTGTCCGATTGCTACAAGGCGAGCGGACTGCGCCTGAATTCGATGGCCTGTGTCGCGCTCCCGACCTGTGCTCTGGCCCTGGCTGAATCCGAGCGTTACCTGCCGGATCTTGTCGGCGAGATCGAAGACGTCATGGCCGAAGTCGGTCTCAAGAACGAAGAGATCACCATCCGGATGACCGGTTGCCCGAACGGCTGCGCTCGTCCATACATCGCCGAGATCGGATTCGTCGGTCGCGGCCCCGGAAAATACAATGTCTACCTCGGTGGTGGTTTTGCCGGTGATCGTCTGAGCAAGCTCTACAAGCCATCCTTCCCCGGCACCGAAGTCGCCGAACTTCTGCGTCCCGTCCTCGCCGACTACGCGAAGAACAAAAAGCGCGGAGAAAAATTCGGCAAGTTCGTCATCCGCCAAGGCTACGTCGCCGAAACAAAGTCCGGCAACGAGTTCCACGCGGACTTGAAGGATTAGGATTAGGTGTTCGGGCAACATGGATCGATTGAAACTGGACTAGCTATTCAGTTTCACCCAATCGGTTTGGGGCGATGAAAGGAATCCATGCCCGAGAACCACGATCTTGCTGTTCTTGCTGAAGGGCTCACTGAGTGTGCGCGATTCTGGCAAGGCTCTCCGTTTGAGCCGGTCGACCTGCCATGGCGCGACAGCGACCCGGATTTGTGCGAACGACTTGATCGGCTGTCGGACGATGCGGTCGGTGAGCTTCGGGCGAATCATGAGGCTGCGGTGAGCTGGTTGGGGCAGTATCCCGCGGCCCAGATGCTCCGGGAATTGATCGCCACCGCTCCACATCTCGACCCGGTCGGCGGCGCGGCGGCGATTGGAGATCGGCATTTGCCGCATGTTTTCATGGGTGTTCCCGGACGTAAGGAGGCGCAAATCCGCAGGTTTCTGGACCGGGTTCCGGACGATTCGAAAGACTACCTTGAGTGGTGTTCGGGAAAGGGGCATTTGGCCCGAGCTCTGGTATCAACCCGATCCGGTAGTCGGGCGACTTGTCTGGAAATCGATGCTCAGCTTTGTGCGGCTGGCTCGCGAAACGCCCAGTTTGGTAGTTCCCGGGGGGCAGCGATTGAAAACCTGCCAATCGAGTTTGTCCAGGGTGACGCGCTCGATCTGTCAGCAACTGAAGTGGTGATGGCCGATCGCCAAGCTCTGGCGTTGCATGCCTGTGGCGATCTTCATACGACTCTGCTGCGTCGGGCCGTGGATCGGCAGGTTCGGAGCATCGTGATTTCTCCGTGTTGCTACCATCTCAGTTCAGAAGAGTCGGTGGTTCCCCTGTCCACTTCCGGACGAGCGAGCGGGATTGTATTGACCCGAGATGACTTGCGAATGGCAGTCCAAGAAACGGCGGTCGCAGGAGCTGGAACCAAACGTCGCCGCCAGCTGGAAGTGAGCTTTCGATTGGGGTTCGATGCTCTGCAACGCAAGCTTCGGCAGACTGACCAATACCTCAATGTCCCAAACGTTCCGAAAGCACTTTTATCGGAAGGCTTCCCAGCATTTTGTCGCTGGGCTGCCAGTCTGAAAGGCGTCGATCTGTCAGCCAAAGGCGTCGATTTTCAGCGATGGGAAGAGATTGGAAGACAGCGCTTCGAGGTTGTCGAGAAAATCGAGTTGGTGCGGGATTCCTTTCGGCGGCCCCTCGAAATGTGGCTGGTGAAAGACCGAGCTGCGTTCCTGACAGAAAACGACTATTCTGTTCAAGTCGGCACGTTCTGTGGCCGGGAAATCACTCCCCGAAACCTGATGATTCGTGCACGGAAGTTGTAGCTACTCAGCTCCCATTTTCGCTCCAACAGCTCCTTCACAAACGGGGCACTTTTCCCACCCCTCGTAAATTTTGGCTAAACCACCGCTTTCCGGGGTTTGGAAACTCTTTAGGGAAGGCCTGATCAATTCCGCCACCTGCCACAAAGATGGGAATTGAAGTCAGTTCTGGCAGCGCTTTGCGCTGGAGAAAAAGAGAGGCCCTTCGGGTTACAGCCCAGACTACGCCTAGCTTTGTTGCTCGTTGGTTGTGGATGTCTATCCACGCCCGTCTCGCGCCGTGCTAGGCGAAATCTGGACGGCAATGGCTGATCGCCTAATTAATCAGACCTTCCTTAGTGCTTTCTCTCCTTCATCCCTCATCTCTTTCATCGCCGCCTTCAACGCGGCGCGTTCACCCTTGTCGAGACGGAGCAAATCAGAACGCTCCGCAATCCACCGGCTGATCAGAGCCTGGATGGCATTGCGCTTTTTGTTCGGTGTGCCGTGGAGGGCTGCCTTGGTTTCACTATCCAATCCTGCTCCAAAGGTGTCGTAGCGCGTCACCTTCTGACCGTAGAAAGAATTGCGTGAAGCATAGAGCCGGAGGGCTTCGAAGGTCGGGCGGCAGAGTGGACAGCTGTAGACGAAATTGGCCGACATGTCCCGCTCGCCGCGCTCGTCTGGGGGGATGATCAGATTGATGAGGTTTCGTACTGCTCAACTCTTCGCCTTCGTGGTTGGTGTCCAGATTCTTCAGGCTCAAGATGGCGACATCCGAATCAGTGCCCCAGCCGCAGGTTCGGAAATCGCCATCACGACCACCAATCGACTCGCCGGCGCGATTCACTCGCTGACCTGGAACGGCCAAGAATTCATCGACAGTGTGGATCACGGTCGCCAACTCCAGTCCGCATCAAACTTCGATTGTGGCGCCGCAACGATGCATGCCGAGACCTTCAACCCAACCGAAGCCGGTTCGCGATTCGATGGCGCAGGGAGCACCTCGACCAGTCGCCTCCTCCACTCCATCCACGGCAAAGACTGGCTACAAACCACCAGCCAAATGGCATTCTGGTTGCGCCCCGGAGACAAATCGAGCGGGCATCCCGCGAAGAATACCCAAAACCTGTCCAATCATTGGAATGTCTTATCTTTTGATCAATTGACGATCCAGCAAGTATTGACCATAAAATTCATGGAGGAAGCTTGTTGATCTGCGCGTATATTAAGGAGCGTGAATTTAAATTCTGACAACACCTCTGTACCGACTCGGCGTGCCTTTCTCCGTGGAGTCGGGGCGTGTTTGGCATTGCCAACAATGGAGTCTCTTCTTCCCAGAGGGGTTCAAGCTGCCTCTGCAGCGGCTCCAGCGGAACCGGTCAAGGCGGCGTTTGTCTATGTACCCAACGGAGTCATCGTGCCCGAATGGACGCCAACTGGTGAAGGGCGTGATTTCCAGATGGCTCCTTCGATGAAGCCGATCGAGCCGTTCCGCGATGACCTCCAGATCATCGGCGGACTTGAGCAGGAAGCAGGCTGGGCTGGAAAGGATGGGGGAGGCGATCATGCTCGGGCCCATGGAACCTGGTTAACTGGTGTCCGAATCCGTAAAACCGCAGGGTCTGACATTCAGTCATCAGTTTCGATCGATCAGGTGATGGCTCAGTCTTTGGCAGGTCAGACGCGGTTGCCATCGCTCGAGCTGTCGACGGATGCGAGCCGGAAGTCGGGGAACTGCGATTCCGGGTATTCTTGCGCTTACCAATTTAATTTGTCATGGCAGAACGAGACCACTCCGGTGCCGGCCGAAACGGATCCTCGTCTGGTTTTTGAGCGGCTCTTTGGAAGTGGTGCTGCCACCCACCGAGCCCGGACGACTTCAATTCTCGATTTTGTCTTGGAAGACGCTCGCTCGATGCAGCGAAAACTCGGTCGCAATGACCGACAGAAACTCGACGAGTATCTGACCGGAGTTCGGTCGATTGAGCAGAAGATCGAAGCCGCTGAAAAATTCGGCCCGCCTCCTGAGGCTACGATGGATGCTCCTGCGAAAGGAATTCCAGGGGACTATCAAGCCTATATGCGTATCATGATGGATCTGATGGTGGCTGCGTTTGAGTCGGGCTCGACGCGAATTGCAACTTTCTCGTTGGCCCATGATGGATCTAACCGGAACTTCAAAGAAGTTGGTGTCAGTGAGGGGCATCACAACCTCTCCCACCACCGGAAAGATCCCGACAAAATTGCCAAGTTGGCTAAGATTGATCGCTACTATCTTGAGCAGCTCGCCTACTTGATGGGGCGGATGAAAGAGAAAAAGGGACTCGATGGCAAATCGTTGCTCGATAGTTCCATGGTTCTTTGGGGTGGTGGCTTAGCTGATGCCGACCGCCATCAGCACGATAACTTGCCGACGATCGTGGCAGGTCGGGCCAATGGCCAATTCCACCCAGGGCAATTTCTCAATCACGCGCACGACACGCCGATGGCGAACCTTCATCTCAATATGTTGGCGGCGATGGGAATTGAGCAGGAGCGGTTCGCCGACTCGACGGGAATGCTGAAAGGCGTTTAGTCGTCTCTACTCCTTCCGCGCGTAAGATCGGCGAACTCCCACGAAAAGAGCAACAGCGATTGCCCCGACAACCACCATTCCTAGGACTGGGAGCCCTACTGCCACGAGAAAACGGGTGTTGCGGTGAGATGGGCGAATGCCTAAGGGGGGGAGAGCCACGGTATCCGTGATCGCGGCGACTTTCGTATAGCCATCCCAGAAATCAGAGTCAGTGTCCGGATGCATGCCGGAACCTAACCGCTCGATCATGAAAGCTTCACGTGCCTGATGGTTGGAGTCAGCCTTGGCTCGGGCTTCTTGGAACCACTGCTCGAGCCCTCCCGTCTCTTGGACAATCTGAGAGGTTACCTTATCAGTTGCGACCTGATCGGGAGAGAACGATTTGGCGCCTGCTTTGAGGAGTTCGTTCGATCGTAGCCGAGCCAGATGGGCGACCGAGTTCTGGCCATCGGTTTCTAGAAGTCGAAACATGGTGTGAAACACATCCGGGCTGCCCCAGGCATCACCGAGTGCAATCAAGCCGCTGACTCCCTGAACCCCATCCTCAAATCCGGCATGTTTGAGCCCGCCTGGTTCGGTGGCGGAGGAATAGGGGTAAAGGGGCAGGAAGGAAGCTTGATCTAGATACTTTTGTTGCCGCCGAATTTCGGGGTCGGGTTCTTCTGGGTCGATATGGGGCACGTGAAACATCGATTCAGGACAATCATGTCGAAAGCTACTAGGCGCTGAGCGGGGATGAAAGCTCAGGTTTGCGTCAGTCTCTGGGAGTGGCCAGGCGAGCACATGTCGTCGCTGGTTAGGGAAATGTTTGCCGGGCTCTGTACGCTAATTTTCAAAACGCGCCCTAATAATATCCATAATTAAAACAGTTTTATTAAATTTAATACCAGAAATGATAGAAAATTTGCAGAAATTAGTTTACTCACCATAAAAATCGAGTATAGTAACGAAACGAAGGGCACATAGCTCACATCGACCATAAAGTAGAACATAGTTTAGATAGAAAATAAGTAGCCCCTCCAAATAGTTCATAGCATACCTACCGGAGAACCACTTAGCAGTAGTTAACCTTCTTTTTACCCTATAAAGTTATCGAAAGGCCCCTCAATCGAGGGGCCTTTCCTTTTTGGGAAGGGCGATGTGCAGTAGATCGTTTTTTTGTAGTTCACTGTAGATGGATCGGGAGCGTGGGAACGGAAATCCATCTCAGCGAAGAACTGTCGCCCAGAGTGCTCAAATTTGATCACTACGAACCGTGAACGGATTCGAAGATTGCTTTGACCTCAGGCTGCGAAGCTCGAATTTTAAGTAATGGCCGACGGAATGTTCCAATTTGCCGACCCAGTTCACGCCGCCCGGTTCCAAACTGCAGCAAGAAAGAATGGCTGGGAGGTCTGCTCATGCTCTCCCACCGAGGTGACGATCCAGAGAAAGAAGGGCATACCGCGCAAAGCTTATTATTTGGGCATCGCAACGATCCCGGTGGGAATCGGAATTTTGATTCTGGTGCTTCACGGTCTCTTGATCTGGAAGGGGCCTAAACAACAGCGGACTGTGCCTCTGAGCGTGGTGGAAAGCGGATTCTATCCTGATTTTCTACGTTGAAGGAGTTGAGATACCGCCATTTCATCGACAACCAGCGCGTTCTGAGATCGAGAACTACTTCGTCTGAAAATTAAATCGGGTGAATTTGAAGGCGATTGACAGTGATTTAGTGGAGAAGTTGGGTGGCAATAAAATGGCTGGCAAGCCGACCGTTTCCGCCTCTACTTGAGCGGCTAGTCCGAGAACCTGCGCCGTTACCCTTGTGAAATCCTACGAACCGAAGATCTATCTGCTGCCGAATCTGATGACGGCGGGCAATCTGTTTTGCGGATTTGTTGCGACGATTCAGGTTTTTCAGGGTATCGCCGATCCGGCCGGGCCGCACAGCCGCTACTACGCCGCGATTGGTCTCATTCTCGGAGCTTGTGTTTTTGACCTCCTCGATGGGCGGGTTGCTCGGATGAGTAATCAGATTTCTGCCTTTGGGCGCGAGTTTGATTCGCTGGCTGACATCGTTTCTTTCGGAATAGCTCCGGCGCTGTTGGTCTATGATATTGTGCTCGACGGAATACCTGAGCGGATTGGTTGGCTCATTGCTTTTGCCTATCTACTCTGCGGAGCGATGCGGCTTGCCCGGTTCAATTGTATCGCGGCGGCTCGAGGAGGTAGCGCTAGTGGAGACTTTATCGGGTTGCCAATCCCGATGGCGGCAGGGGTGATTTCGACGCTGACCCTTCTTCTGCTGTGGCTAGACGAAGGCGAGAAAGAAATAGGACGCTGGAAATTTGTCCTCCCGGCTCTGATGCTTCTTCTCAGCTACCTGATGTTTAGCACCATTCGCTATCCGAGTTTCAAGGCCATCAACTGGCGTACTAGACGTTCGATGCCCGCGGTCGGAGTGGCGATTCTTGTTCTCGTTATGACCGTGATGAATTGGGAATGGATGCCTGCTCTGCTGTTCGTAGCCTACATGGTCTACGGACTGGCTAGGCCATGGGTTTCGCGGCGAATGCGGGCGGAAATTGAGCAGGAAGAGTTTGTGCCGAGTCCGGTTGAGGACGTTTCGGAAGACGATCCTGCTGGAGATTCGGCGGATTCTGAAGATGTCACGAGACCGCATCCTAATTCGCCTTGATGCGACTGTGTAGGAGTGGAAAGTCTGGGAATGCCTGATTTCTATCAACACTCGGTCGTCAGTACTCTCCACTGCTTGAAGGAGATCGATCTTCCTGCTCAGGAGCAGAAGCTCGCCGAAGCTGCGGAGAAGCGTCCGATCACGCTGGTTTTGCCAGCTTTATTTTCGGAAGTCGAATCTCCAGCATTGCCGCACATTCTCTCCGAGTTAAAAGGAGTTCCTTACGTGAAGGAGATCGTCTTTTCGATGAATCGGATGGACGGGGATCAGTTCAAATACGCTCGAGACTTCTTCGGCAAGAGCCTAGATTCGGATCAAGACTGGAGCATTATTTGGAATGATGGTCCGAACGTAGCCGCCCTCTATGACGATCTCGCTGAGACAAACCTGACACAGTATGTTCCGGGCAAAGGTTACAACGTGTGGATGGCCTACGGTTACGCGATTGCCAAAGGCGAGGCTCGGATCATCGCTGCTCACGACAGTGATATTCTCTCCTACGATCGGGAAATGCTCTATCGTCTGTGCCTTCCTACGGTGAATCCTTCGATGGCATATGAGTATGCCAAGAGCTACTACGGCCGAGTTTCGGATCGGATGTATGGACGAGTGACGCGTCTGTTTGTCGGACCGCTGCTTAGGGCGATGATTAAAGTGATCGGCCAGCACCCGTTGCTCGAGTTCCTCGAAAACTTCCGGTATCCGCTGTCGGGGGAATTCTCGATTGATGTCGATCTTGCCAATTTGATTCGGATCCCAGGCGACTGGGGGCTTGAAGTCGGGATGCTGTGTGAGATCTACCGCAGCTGTGCGACCCGTAAGGTCTGCCAAGTCGACTTAGGCAATAACTTTGAGCACAAGCACCAACACCTCGGTTACGACCCAGCAGCCAAGGCGGAGCCGATTCCGACTAAGGGTCTCACGAAGATGGCTCATGACATCGCGCTCAACTTGCTTCACAACCTGACATCGGAAGGGGTGGTGATTGGTGATAGCGAACTGAAGGCGATCCGATTGACCTACGAGCGGTTGGCGAAAGAGATCATCAAACGCCATCACGATGACTCGATTTTCAACGACTTGCAGTACTTCCGTCACGAGGAAGCCGAAGCGGTCGAGGCCTACTACTCAGCATTTGATTCGGCTTCAGAGGTTTACCGGAACCGCCAGTATTCTTCGGCCCTTCTGCCGAATTGGAACCGGGTTCTGAGTGCCATTCCGGACATGGGTGACCGGCTGATGCAAGCGGTCGCTGACGACAACTCCTAGGCCAGAGATAGCATTCAGGCTGTCGGGAGCACCTTGAGGCTTCTCGCTTTTTGTAAGGCGGAATAGAAGCCGAGGATAAAGAATGCTTCGGCGAAGACTTTCATGGCGTCTTCGGCTGTGGATAGCCAGTACCATAGTGTGTCGGTTGTGGCTTGGTCGAAATACATCAGGAGAATATCGTCCCTGTTGGTGAGCACATCGAGGCCGACCATCATAAACAGCAAGGCGAATCCCCAAATAAAATAGGAGTAGTCTTTGATACAGGTTTTCACCTCGTTTTTGAAAGCGAACAGCACGGCGATGCCGACAAGTGCGTACAAGCCAACGATGATGTCATCGATACGATCTGTCAGGCCAGTCTCCTTCATGTCGAGAATGTGATGGATCAGTTCGTCGATTTGTTCGTGGACATAGAGAACTTCATCGATGGCCAGAAAGGCAAAGCCCATGGATACCAGAGTCCAGATCAACGGCGCGCCTCTCCAGGATGACTGGCTCTTCTCGGTCTTGCGCGCCTGAGACGTTTTGTAGGTGATTCGAGATATAGCGAGCAACTGAATTGCAGACACGAAGGTCATCACTCCACCTTCACTAAATGGGTTTATGCCTGTGACAAAAAAAACGACAATCGATAAGAAGACGAGGACTGTGTTCAGTAAGAGTAGTCGTAGAAATAAAGTCCGTATGTTCATGCCTTTGGCAGCCTAGTCTTAAAGAAGAGGACGAAGCTAGATAAGATTGTTTTTCACTACTTGGAGAAGGATCTCCATTGGTAGAGTTGTCAGTCCCGCAGAGGATCGAACTATTTTCTGCATCACTGGGGATCTGTAATGAGTTGTGCTAAATGGTGGTTCGGAGTTCCGGACTCGACTTGAACACCCGCACTGTAGCGCCTGGTGGATTGGTCAATCTTTGGATTCGCCTGCATTCAATGGCGCTAAAATAGCTGGTTGACGAGAAGAATTTCGGCTGAATCGAGGACTCTCTCAACCTCGAGACCACGCGCGCGCAACAACTCGGGAACACCCTGCTCACCAACCAGATGCAGCCCGCCCACGAGAACAAAAATCCGCTGCTGATCGGGGGCAGCCAGCTTTGATTCGATAGCATCGGCAAAGCGTTGGTTTCTGCCGTCTAGGATATCGTCGAGAAAGTCCGCATGTCGCTCGGCGTCCTCTGCCAATCGTTCGTTCAACGCTTCGAGATCGCCCCTTCGCCAAGCGTCGATTAGTAGACTCAGCTGCTCTCCCTTCGGGTCGTCTCCGAATTCGGTCAGCACCTCAATCAGCATCACGTCCAGCTGGGCCGGTTTCAGATTTTCAAAAATTGCCAGCTGATCTGCGACTTGTTCGAGTCCTTCCCGCGCCTTTCCGGCCGAGCGAGCATAGGCGACCAATGTCTTGTCAGCGCCGAGCGCCGATTTGGCTCCAGCTTCTGTAGTGCTTCTGTTCGAGAGCCAAAGCTGAGCCATCCAAGGCCGCATCGTCGAGATCTTTGCTCGGTGTTCGGGGAATTTCCTGAGGTGTTCGGCTAATCGCATCTGAGCTTCTGAACCGAGCACATCGTTGAGGGATTGTCCTTCAGGTAGCATTCCGCGAGCGACGACATCTTTGAGCGCAGCCTTATCCTCAGCGCTGTCTCCGGTCTCGGTGATTAACAGGTCGGCCCAATCTACGGCGCGATAGAGAACCTGTGGGAGGGGGTGATCGTCGGGGCGCAAGGCATGCACGGCTCCGCCGAGATAGATGGTTTTGCCGTCATGCGCAGAGGAAGAAACCCGCCAAACCATGCAAAGATCGGTGCTTATTTGGGACTGTTCGCAGTTTGTGCCTGCCAAAATCCAAGCCAGAGCAAAAAGGCCGATGAGAAAGTTTTTCGATGCGGACTGGCGATTTGGCATATCTGAGGCATTACATAAGGATGCAAATCCAAGTCGCAACCCTCTGTGACGCAGCCGCCGACTACGGTGGTAAGCTATCTGTAATGGGAGCCTTCGACACCATCGCTGGTGGAAACACTCCTGTCGTCCATCCTCAGTGCGCTCTGGCGCTGCGAGTTTGTTTCGAAGTTCAAGACGTCGGTCTTCAGACATTCCATATCGGATTGATCGATGGCGATGGCAATCCGGTGATGCCGCCGATCCAGCCGGAACCGAAGATCCAAGTCCAGATGCCCAGCCCAGACACTATCTTTGTGTCTCACAACCTGATCATCAATATGCAGGGGCTGAAGTTCGATAAGGCGGGCCACTTCTCGTTCGACATCCGTGTCGGCGATGAGAAGGAAATGCTCTGCCGCATTCCGATCCGGGTTCTCCTTCTCGACGAGAACGGGCGCCCGCTTCCGATGGACTAGCGCTGGGGCGTTGGTTCATTTCATCTAGAAACTCCGGTTCCTGTTGGCGACATGGGAAGAGCATTGAAAATAGGCTTTGTCTCGACCCGGTTCCACGGCACCGATGGGGTTACCCTAGAGGCCAAGAAATGGGCTCGTGTTCTGGAGGAGGATGGACATTCGTGTTTCTGGTTCGCCGGTAAGCTCGATACTCCACCTGAGACAAGCCACCTGTGCGAACGGGCGTTTTTCGATCATCCCGACATCCTGGCAATCCAGAGTCAGATGTTCGGGGGGCAGAGTAATAGGCCACCAGAACTTTCCGCTCGGATCCATGAGATTCGGGAAGGGATGAAGGCGGCCCTCTATGCGTTTGCCAAACGGTTCGACCTGGATCTCGTCGTCCCTCAGAACATCTTGGCGATCCCGATGCATGTGCCTCTGGGGTTGGCGATGACTGAGTTCATTGCCGAGACCCGGATGCCGACGATTGCGCATCACCACGACTTCGTCTGGGAGCGTGAGCGCTTTGTGCATTCGTGCGTGCCAGACTATCTGCGCATGGCGTTCCCACCTCATTTCGCAGGGCAGTTCCGCAGCGTAGTCATCAACTCAAAAGGTCAAGCCGACTTGGCTCGGCGAGCAGGGTTGCCGAGCACGGTAGTGCCGAACGTTTTCGACTTCGAGAATCCGCCGCCTCCGCTCGATGATTACGCGTCGGACTTTCGAGAGGAGCTTGGGATCTCGAGAGACGAAACCTTGATTCTCCAGCCGACCCGTGTCGTGCCGAGGAAGGGAATCGAACACGCGATCGAGTTGGTTCGGGAGCTAGAGAACCGCGGCCGGAAGGTCGTGTTACTAGTGACTCACGAAGCCGGCGATGAGGGATTCGAATACTATGATCTGCTTCTTGCTCGAGCCGAAAGCGCAGGTGTTCGCTGTCTGTTCAGCGGAGATCGGATCAGCGAATTTCGTGGAACTGATGATGACGGGAGGAAGGTCTACACTCTATGGGATGCCTATCCCCATGCCGACTTCGTGACTTATCCAAGTCTCTACGAAGGCTTCGGGAACGCCTTCCTCGAAACCATTTATTTCAGCAAGCCAATTCTAGTGAACCGCTATTCGGTCTACGCCCGTGACATTAGCCCACTGGGTTTCAAGGTTGTCGAAATGGATGGCGTAGTTACCCAGTCAGTTGTAGACCAAGTCGAAGAGATGCTAGACGATTCAGCGAATCGCAGTGAAACCGTCGCTCACAATTATGTGTTGGCGCGGCAGTATTTCTCACTTGAGGTGCTCCGAAAAACTCTGCGCCAACTGGTCAGAGAATTGTTCGGCGACGTATAGCGCCCGCCCTCCGTCATGCCCGACGCCGCCGCCACCGATAAGACTTCTCCGCGCCGGACGTGGAAGGAGGTGATGCGGGATTTAGGGCAGCGGTTGAGCTACGCAGCCTTCCGCGGTCTCGAAGGGATACTTCGGATTCTACCGATTCAGGTGACGTTCCTCATTGGTTCGACCTTTGGCCAAATTGCCTATTTTTTCGCGGGTAAGTACCGTCGCCTGGCTATCCGTAACCTGACCATCGCGTTCGGTCGTGAGAAGACTTCAGCTCAGATTCGTAAGCTCGGGGCCAAACACTTTCGCACGGTCTGCGCGAACTTGGCCTGTAGTTTAGTATTGCCACGATTGGGTCGAGAGAAAATTCTGCAAAGGGTAGAGATCGTTGAGCCTCGTGGTGCTGAACTGGGCAAGGGTGAAAAGAACAAAGGTCGGTTGTGCTGCATTCCTCACATGGGTGCCTGGGAAGTGCTCAGCCTCGTTCCGGAACTGCTGACGGGTGGCCTTGAGCCTTCGACGATGTATCAGGCGCTCGGGAACCCCTATTTCGATGCCTATGTCCGCCGTCGTCGTTCGACATCTGGGCTGACGCTATTCGATCGGAAAGCGGGTTTTCGCGGGCCACTGAAATTCCTTAAGAAGGGAGGTGCTGTCGGGATCTTAACCGATCAGCATGCTGGCGATCACGGCACATGGGCACCGCTATTTGGGCGGCTCGCTTCGACGACTCCACTGCCAGCCGTTCTCGCTGAGCGGACTGATGCCGAGTTGGTGCCGATTCATGTCGAAACTGCGGGACTTGCCCGTTGGCGGGTCGTGACGTCGGAGCCGGTTTTGCCTGTCGCAACGCCCGAAGAGACTTCAGCGAAAATGAACCTCCAACTCGAGAAGGCAATCCGTAGCTCGCCTCACGACTGGTTTTGGGTTCATAATCGTTGGAAGACGCCGAATCCGAAATTTCTACTCTCCACGTACAAGCGTGGTATCGTCATCCCACCTGAACTTGAGACCACCGACTTGCAACCGTTCCAGATCCTCGTCCGCTCCCCTAATTGGTTAGGGGATATTTGTATGGCCATCCCAGCTGTCCGCGCCATTAAGGCCGGTCGCCCTGATGCTCGAGTCACTGTGCTTTCTCCAGAGAAATTTGCTCCGGTTTGGAACCTTGTCCGCGATGTCGATGCGGTGATTGGAAAGGGCGACAAGGACAGCCCGATGAAGGTCGGAAAACTGATTAAGAACTCCGGAGTCCAGTATGATGCTGCTGTCCTACTGCCCAATTCTCTGCGCACAGCGCTGGAGGCCAAGTCCGCCAAAATCCCGCGCATCGTCGGTTTTGCTGGTCATGGACGGCGGGAGAAGATTCTCCATCAAGTGGTCGAGGAGCCTCATCCTCGAACCCCGCCTGAGCATCAGACGCGACGTCTTCTGCGGATCTCTCAAGCGATCGGAGGCCCAACCGACACTTTGCCGGATTCGGTTCACATGCTGGCCGAACATCAGCCACCCGAAGGAACGATTCGTGTCGGGGTTTGTCCGGGAGCTGCCTATGGCGACGCTAAGCGCCTGCCGACCGACAAATTTGCTGAGACAATCAATATCGCCAATCTCAAGGTTCCAGGCATCGAATGGATCCTCGTCGGAACCGCTGCCGAGCGCGGAATCGCGGACGAATTGCAGAGTCATGTCCAAGGCGGCACGACGAACAATTTGGTTGGTGAAACCGATCTCGATGGTCTGATTCAAACCTTGGCCGGCTGCCGAGCTCTACTAACCAACGACACCGGGACGATGCATCTGGCTGCTGCGTTGGGCGTCCCCACGATTGCGATTTTCGGGTCGACTGAACCCGCCTTGACCGGCCCGCTAGGAAGGCGTCACACCGTGATCCGCAACCACGTTGAGTGTAGCCCTTGCTTCCTCCGCGATTGCCCTCTGGATTTCCGCTGCATGGCATCGATCGACCCGAAGGAATTAGCGCTGGCCGTCGTCGCTGTCATCGAACGCGAAGTCGCGAAGCCTTGGGGCTCTGAGCAGCCAGACTAGGAAGGTCTGATTAATTTGGTCATCTACCTTCCCGGCAGCCATAAGCCGAGCTCTGTCGACTGCTTACCCCATCCCGAATTCCAGAAAGTAGCTAAGCTCCTTACGATCACTCCGGCGAAGCGGAAACACCCAAGGCATCAAATCGACGTCCGATTTGTCGGCGGCAAATACAAAGCAGGTGAGCCAGCCATGGTGACGCTCGAAATCGAGAATGTCGGAAAGGTGCCGCTTAGTTTTCAAAAAGGCGGCTGGAACCGAGCAGCCCGTGACAATCAATTCCAATTCTCGGCCGAAAAAGTCGGACAAGGCGTCCCCGATATCGGAACTCGAAACAACCATGGAGTAATCTCTGTGGTCAAAACGATTCAACCAGGAGAGGTATTCAAGCAGCAGGTCGATCTCTGCGGATGGTTTGACCTGTCAGAACTTGGCTGGTTCCAAGCAACTGGCACCTACATTCTGCATCACCATGATGAAGAGTTCCAAGGCGGCGCGATCTGGAAAGAGACCGTCGCTGCAAACTTCGACTTCTCGGTCGAGTGAGGGGCGGCTAGGGAAAGTGGAATTGTATTCCGCTGGCTTCAATCAAGCGTGCACCATCGCCGTTCCGTAGAGCGAGAACTGATGGTGGTCTTCCACTTTCACCGGGAAGATCTGCCCAGTGTGGCGCTCGAAATCTCCCTCGAAAATCACGATCCGATTCTGTGTTGTGCGTCCCATCAGGCGCTCTTTCGATCGCTTGGAGTAGCCTTCACAGAGCACTTCAACTTCCTTGCCAACGAAGGCGGCGTAGCGTGGCAATGCGATGGTATCGACAAGGTTCAGCAAGTCTTGGTTGCGCTCCTCTTTAATCTTATCCGGGACTTGAATTGCTTCGTCCATTTCGGCTGCCGGAGTTCCGCGACGTTTGGAGTAGCGGAAGACGAACGCATTGTCGAAACCGACACGCTCAACGACTTCGCGGGTCTGAAGATACTCGGCTTCTGTCTCGCCTGGAAAGCCGACGATGACATCGGTGGTGATCGCCATGTCTGAGCGCGCCGAGCGGATGCTGGCGATGAGTTCCTCAAATCGGGCCGCCTTGTAGGGGCGGTGCATGGCTTTGAGGATTCGGTCGCTTCCTGACTGCATGGGGAAGTGGACATGCGAGCAAAGCTTGGGGAGATAGGTGAAGGCTTCGACGAGGTCTTGCTTGTAGCCAACCGGATGCGGTGAGGTGAACCGAATCCGCTCGATGCCATCGACTTCGTGAACCGCTTCGAGAAGCTGAACGAAGGGGCTTTTGCCGTCGACTTTCGGGAACTCGTGTCGGCCGTAGAGATTGACGATCTGACCGAGAAGCGTGACTTCGCGAATTCCTCGGCCGGCTAGGCGTCGGCACTCCTCAACGATTTCTGGGATCGGTCGACCGCGCTCACCACCGCGGGTGTAGGGCACGATGCAGAAGGTGCACTTCATGTTGCAGCCTTGCATGATCGATACAAATGCCGTGGCCTGTCGGTCGGTGAGTTGATGGTCGCGAATCGTGTTTTGCGATTCTTCCTCCTCATCAACATCGACGATGGAATGCCGCAGATCATCCATCTGGGATTCTTCCTTCGCCTTGATGATGGTGTCGACGTGATCGACGACGCGGTGATATTTCTGCGTTCCGACAACCAGATCGACGTTCGATTTGTCGATGAGTTCTCCGCCACGACTCTGAGCCATGCAGCCCATGAAGCCGGACACCAAATGCTGGCGACCTTTGCGCTTCATCATGCCCATTTTTCCGATCGCCTTCTGTTCCGCCTGATCACGGACCGAGCAGGTATTGATCAATACGACGTCGGCCTCGTGCTCGTCACGAGTGATGGTGTAGCCGCGTTCTTCGAACATCTGAGAGACCTGCTCGGAATCTCGCTCGTTCATTTGGCAACCGTAGGTTTTGATGTAGACCTTGGGCATGGGGCGATGATGCTAGCCCAGAATCTGCGTCAGGACACTTCTATTCTGCAGATTCGGGTGTAGTTTCGGACTTGGACTTTGAGGAGCACATTGACTCGTTCATTTTGTTTTTAGCCACTGAACGAGGGCTGTCGGATAGTTACCAAGTTTCGACACGTGCCCATCTTGAGCGGTTTGCGGATTGGATCGATCGCGAGCACGGCGTCAGAGGGCCGCGCGGAGTGACGTTGGAGCACCTAACTGGGCACTTAGCGTGGAGAAACAAAGGCGATCCGAAGTTGGGGTTGGAGGCTCTATCAGCTGCGAGTCTACGTCTGGTCGTCATTGCGCTGAAAGTGTTCTTCCGTTGGCTAAACGGTCGAGGTGTTACGGATCGCGATGTAGCGGACGGCTTGCTCTCGCCGCGACCGGACAAGTCACTCCCTGCGACCATGAGTCAGGAGGTGGTTACGAAGTTACTTGAAGGGGTCGATACTAGAGAGCGGCTCGGTTTGAGAGATCGTGCGATGCTTGAGCTGCTCTATTCATCGGGGTTGCGGGTTTCTGAGTTAGTGGGTCTGCAACTCGACCAGATCAATCTTGATGACGGATTCGTTCGGGTGACTGGAAAGGGGAACAAGACGCGAGTCGTCCCCGTTGGTATGGCCGCCCGTGACGCCATCACCGAATACATTGAGCGTGAGCGATCGAAACTCGTGTGCCCAAAAACCCGGTCACACGTGTTTCTATCACGGAGAGGTTCAGGTCTGACCACAGCTCGGATTCGTCAGATTATCAAAGAGCGAGCCGCTCTAGCTGGTATCGATTCCAAGGTCTACCCGCATTTGTTGCGGCATTCGTTCGCGACTCATTTGTTAGGTAATGGTGCGGATCTTCGGATCATCCAGGAGTTGCTCGGCCACGCCGATATTGCCACGACTCAGATCTACACCCACGTCGATGAGCGGGGTCTGCGTGACGCTCATCGCAAATTTCATCCTCGGGGTTAGGACTTCATCGAAGTAGCCATCCGCAAACCCATTGACAGTTAGGTGCGGATTGCTACTCTCAAGCCCCCGATTCCGGTGGGCCCCAGCATGCAAATAGTGGGTCTGCAAAAAGGGATGGGGGTTCGCGAATTCCTGCTAACTATTCGACAGACACACTAGCCATGGCTACAAAACCTAAAAAGAAGGCCGCCAAGAAGGCCAAGAAACAAAACGTCTATTTCTTCGGGCCCAAGTCCGACGGTGACGGTTCCCAGAAAGCACTCCTCGGAGGCAAGGGCGCCAACCTCGCCGAGATGTGCAACATCGGTATCCCGGTTCCCGCCGGATTCACTATCACCACGGAGGTCTGCACGCACTACTACGCGAACAAGCAGACATACCCAAAGACCCTCGACGCCGAGATCAAAGCGAATATTGCTAAGATCGAAAAGGCTATGGGCAAGAAGTTCGGTGATCTGAAAAACCCACTCCTCCTTTCTGTCCGTTCAGGTGCTCGCGAGTCGATGCCCGGTATGATGGACACCATCCTCAACCTCGGCATCAACGACACGGTCGTCGAGGCTCTCTCCGCGAAGACTGGAAATGCCAAGTTTGCTTGGGACTCCTATCGTCGCTTCCTCCAGATGTACGGTTCCGTCGTCATGGAAGTCGAAGCCGAAGCTGGTGAGCACCACGATCCCTACGAGGTCATCCTCGATAAGGCCAAGGCCAAAGCCAAAGTTGCCGACGACTCTGGTCTCGAAGAGGCAGACCTCCGTTGGGTCGTTGCTGAGTTCAAAAAGCTGATCAAGAAGCGCAGCGGAAACGATTTCCCGGAAGATCCAATGGATCAGCTCTACGGAGCCGTGAACGCCGTCTTCAACTCCTGGGAGAACGACCGTGCGAAAGTCTACCGCGCCAAGTATGGCATCCCAGCCGAGTGGGGAACCGCCGTTAACGTGCAGGCCATGGTCTTCGGAAACACCGGAAAAGAGTCAGGCACTGGAGTCGCCTTCACCCGCGACCCAGCCACTGGCCAGAACGTCTTCTACGGTGAGTATCTCATCGACGCGCAGGGAGAGGACGTCGTCGCCGGTGTTCGCACACCGAAGCAGATCGCCAAAATGGCGAAAGACTTGCCCAAGTCGCACAAGGAACTCCTCAAGGTTCGCACGATCCTTGAAAAGCACTTCCGCGACGTTCAGGACGTGGAGTTCACCATTGAAGCCGGCAAGCTCTGGATGCTCCAGACTCGTAACGGTAAGCGGACTGGTTTCGCTGCGGTGAACATCGCTCTCGACATGGTGAAGGAGAAGCTGATCTCGAAAGAGGAAGCGATTCTCCGAATTCCGGCAGACGACCTTAGCCACCTCCTTTCGCCGATCTTCAGCGCTGCTGAGGAGAAGAAGGCGAAGAAGATGGGTTCCGGTCTTCCAGCCGGTCCTGGTGCTGCTTGCGGTCAGATCTACTTCACTGCAGAGGCTTCTGTCGCTGCCGAAGCCAAAGGCCAGAAGGTTATCCTCGTTCGTCAGGCCACTTCTCCGGAAGACCTTCGCGGCATGATCGCTGCTCAGGGAATCCTGACCACAGAGGGTGGTGCATCTTCACACGCCGCACTCGTTGCCCGTCAGATGGGTAAGGTCTGCGTCTGCGGTGCCCATGGCATGAAGATCGACTACAGCAAGAAGACGCTTCAGGGCGAGGGTATTACCCTTAAGGAAGGTGACTTCCTTTCACTGAACGGGTTCGTCGGAAACGTCTACAAAGGCGAGCTGAAGGCGTCCCCGTCACAGGTGATCCAAGGTCTCTTGGAGAACAAGGCGTCAGCTAAGAAGTCAGACACCTACAAGAAGTTCATCGAGCTGATGAGCTGGGCCGACAAGCACCGCAAGCTCGGTGTCCGGACGAACTCCGACACGCCGGATCAGGTGCGCAATGCGATCAAGTTCGGTGCTGAGGGCATCGGTCTGACTCGTTCCGAGCACATGTTCTTTGAAGGCAATCGCATCGATGCTGTCCGCGAGATGATTCTCGCTGACGACGACGCTGGCCGTGCCAAGGCGCTCAAGAAGATCAAGGCCTTCCAGAAGAAGGACTTCATCGGAATCTTTGAGTCACTCGAAGGTCGCCCAGCAACCATCCGCCTTCTGGATCCACCACTGCACGAGTTCATCGGCACCATGGATGCCAAGCAGATCGCGGCATTGTCTAAGAAGATCAAGATGAGTGCTCCGGCGATCAAGAAGCGCATCCACGCGCTTCATGAGGAGAACCCAATGCTCGGTCACCGCGGTTGCCGTTTGGGTGTTAGCTATCCGCCAATCACCGCAGCACAGGTCGAGGCTATCCTCGAAGCCGCCGCTGAAGTTCAAGCCAAAGGCACCAAGGTTCTTCCTGAGATCATGGTTCCCCTCGTCGCTTACGACAAGGAGCTCGAGCATCAGAAGGCAGTCATCGATGAGGCCGCCGAAGGCGTCCGTGCGAAGTACGGTCTTAAGAAGTCAGAGCTGAAGTACACCGTTGGAACGATGATCGAGATCCCACGCGCAGCGCTGACCGCAGAGGCGGTTGCCAAGCACGCGGAGTTCTTCAGCTTCGGAACTAACGACCTGACTCAGACTTGCCTCGGCCTCAGCCGTGACGATTCCAGCGCCTTCCTTCCTGACTACCAAGATGCCGAGATCATGGCGAACAACCCGTTCGCTAGCCTCGACCAGACCGGTGTTGGCGCACTCGTTGAGCAGGGTGTCAAAGGCGGTCGCAAGGCCAAGAAGAGCCTCAAAATCGGTATCTGCGGCGAGCACGGCGGAGATCCTGATTCGGTGAAGTTCTTCCACCGCACCGGACTCAACTACGTGTCCTGCAGCCCATTCCGTATCCCAGTCGCTAAGCTTGCCGCCGCGCAAGCAGCGCTCGAGGAGAAGGGAATGGCCCGCGGCGAGGTCAGCTAGTCCTCAACCAACCAACTTATAGCAAAGCCCCGGTCGCGAAAGCGGTCGGGGCTTTTTTGGATTCTTGGAGTGGCGTGGATCGTGACTGCCACCTCAAGGAGCGCTACACCGCGTCAATGGATTGGCCGACTGAACGCGAAGAAGTATGTAGTTTTGGCGTTTATTCGATTGTTATGAGATCCGAGTTTCGAGGTATGCTGCTAAGGCCTCAAGCCTCTTCTTGGTCTCGATTCTCAAGATATAGACCATGAAGGGTTCCAGCAACCAACTCACCATGTGTGGACGCGCAGCGAAGCGAAACTTGTAGATGGTTGTTGATCCTCTGTCGTTGTTCTCGTGCCTGATTGAGGCAGCAAATCGCGCGAAGAAGGGAGGATGATTTACCATTTCGACGGCGGCTATCTCACCCTCTTCGAATGTAAGGTAGCGTGTCTCGATCCCGATCAGTCCAAACAGCGCCTTGCCAACGCACAAGAAGTTGTTCCTCCGCCTTCTTGTGTCCTCTAGCAGGGTGTTGAAAAAGGCGGTGACTCGTCGCGGAGCCTCATGTGATCGAGGGTTAGGCGCGAGGATCAAGT
>ENA-ORXR01000741-ORXR01000741.1-marine-metagenome-genome-assembly--contig:-NODE-741-length-40461-cov-19.074163_pt1 | contig 40461 bp, 31 predicted proteins | sample MGYA00237866_ERZ511479 | MGnify/ENA metagenome assembly ERZ511479
TCCCACACGATGAATATAATCTTTCGGCGAACGCGGCAATTCATAATTAATCACACAAGGCAAAGATTCAATATCAATACCACGCGACAACAAATCAGTTGCCACTAAAACACGCAGCTCCCCAGCCTTAAATTGCTCCAAAGCCTTCGTTCTTGCGCCTTGACTTTTCTTACTGTGAATGGCGACAGCTTGCACATTATTTTTATTCAATTTATCCGCAATATTATTCGCTTGATAGACTGACGAGGCAAAAACCAAGACTTGTTTCAGGTCATTTGACTTGATTAAATAACGCAGTAGCGGACCTTTCTTTTCGGCTGTAACCAACCATGCCGACTGATTAATTAACTCAATTTTTTCTTCCTTCTTTTCAATTTCAACGACAATCGGGTCGTTTAGCAAATCCTTTTTTATCGCCGTTACTTCCTTACTCAGCGTTGCCGAAAAGAGCAGATTTTGCCGCTTTTTAGGCAATAAGGCTATGATTTTATTGATTTCCTCTTGAAATCCACGATTTAGCAATTTATCCGCCTCGTCCATGATTAATATATCCACATCAGAAAGATGCACCGCTTTTGACTCCACCAAATCTATCAGACGACCGGGCGTTGCCGTCAAAATATGGACATGCTGCATCCCAATCATTTGAGGATTGATAGACACGCCGCCATATACCGCCATTGATTTTATACGCTCCGGTATTGCATCCCCAAATTGCTGAAAGACCTCATCCACCTGCACCGCCAATTCACGGGTCGGCACGAGCGTCAAGACCTTTACATGACGATTTTTTAAGTGCGTATCTTTTTGCAACCTCATCAAAGTCGGCAACACAAAACTCGCCGTTTTCCCCGAACCGGTCTGAGCAATTCCTAACACATCCTTACCTTTCAATATAACAGGAATCGCAGCCTTTTGTATAGGCGTAGGCGTTTTATAGGCTGCTTTGGTCAAAGCATCAAGCAGCGGAGAAGATACCCCTAAATCTTTAAATGTCATTCAGATTTGTTGTAACGGCGATTTCAATCGCCAGTTAAAATATAGCACAACATGACGAACGAATTCGCCTGTACGAAGTAAGCATAATGTGGCGCAAAACTACTACTTTAAGGCGGAAAAGGCATAATCAATCTGTTTGAATCGTAATTTATATCACTTCTGTTGAAATTACAAAAAGCCACACACATTCTCTATCTTTGTTGCACGAATATGTATCAAAAAATGACAACATCCACAGCAAAAATATCCCCCGACATGGCGATGAATCTATTTATTTGCAAAAAAAGCTAAAAACACCTAACTTGATACAAATTTAAAGTCATCATTTATGAAAGGTATTAATTTTCTCACTGATTCGGACGATAATAAGGTAGCGGTACAAATTGACCTGCGGGTGCATGGCGAGTTGTGGCAAGATTTCTATGATATGTTACTGGTTGAGGCAGCGAAAGATGAAGAGAGTGATTCTCTGGAAACGTATTTAGAAAAATTTGAAAAAAGGGAGTTGCTCAATGAGGAAGTACAAGGTACAAATTAAACGCACCGCCCAAAAGCAAATTGATAAACTGCCTTTGTCGGTTGCACGTAGGGTTGTTTCTAAAATACGCGATTTATCCGACAAGCCACGTCCTCCGGGTAGCCGAAAATTAGTGGGTTCGGAAAATACATGGAGAGTACGAGTGGGAAATTATCGAATACTATATACGATTGAAGATGATATTTTGTTGGTAGAAGTCATACGTGTACGTCACCGCAAGGACAGCTACGATTGATACTTGGAATAACAGACGCAAATGACACAAAACCATTCACAAACTACCTCCTCCTGTTCAGCATTATCCTCATCAATGCCTGCACCAAGCCAATGCCTTGGCCCGAATCACCACTGTACGACTTTTCGGAATACGAAAATGAGCAAACTACTTGCTCGGAGATTGATTCCATCAAACAACAATTAGTCGGTCATTATGCACATTACGATATAGTCGCTTACCAAGATTCGACGACTCGCTCGCCTATGTTTACCTTCATTATATCCTATGGTTTTACAGACTTTTACATGGATAAAGCGGGTGATTTGATTCAGTCGGATAGATTCCTTTCGGCTTCGCATAAAATCAATCAAAAAACGGTCAGCACTGAATTTAGCAATGAGGCGGTACAAGCCATCAAGCCAAGAAATCAAAAGGTCGAACTCAGTTTGAAAGATGGCAAGTGGCAGATTTTTCGTCCGCCAACGCCTACCTTATTGGGCATCACAGGCGACCCTTCGCAGCCACTTTCTAAAGACCGCAACGACCCAAATCTAACCGACCCTGATGGTGATGGCAATCCCGGCGTAACCGTCAAAATCAATATTGGAAAAATCATAAAAGGAAAAATTTACATCACCAGAAGAGAAATTTTCACCAATTATCTTAACCTGAATAATGATGGTACATTGACCGGATATGTGAAAGATGATTCCGAGCAATTCGTGGTGGGTGCATCCATGAAAATATTGGCGCAAGACTCCAACAACATGCAGCATCCTTCGCCGGGACTGAGTCCAATGATACTGATTCCGATAAGTGATGAAATTGATACTTTCGAAGAATTGATGGACATACGAGATGATATATTTCCAAAAGAACCGGATTTTTCAATTCCCTAATTCCCATTTTGTCCAAAGTTCAGTTAATTCAATATGTTCGGCAAATGAAAAATTGATAATTGAGAGTTAATAATTATTTTATTTAAATATTCGTAAAAACATCATTTTAATTTTATTCTTCATAGCTGTTCAGCGAAAGTCCGCCCACTTTCGAAAGGCGAATCAATCCCTCTTTGCTAACAGACGAAACAATCCCACCAAGCGTATCAACATGTGCAGTGATGCTCAATTCAGGAGAGACACCAAGCGCACATTTGACCGCTTTTTTATTGGTAAATTGTGGCGAATAACAAAGTTGAGTCAGATAATCAAAAATATATTGACAGGCTTTTTCCGTAAAACCCGAAGGCGAATCAATCGCTACTAATTCCCTCAAAGGGGTGTAATCCAGCATTTTAAGTCTAAGATGAAGTTTAAGTTTAAGATTAAAAGTTATTTTTCTAAAAAAATAATTAACAATTTTATGAATATAAATTTAATTGAAAATTAAATGTTTAAACTTAAACTTAGTCTTAAACTTAAACTTTATTATTTACAACTACATTTGTAATGATTGTCCAAGTCAATGACGGTCACCAACTTAACATCTCTATTACAATCAGCGATGACAGCCCGAACGGTTTGCCCGTCTCTTGACTCGCCTTCAATAGCATACTTGGGGCAAGGCGAAGCATTCGGTTGGCTTTTACGTTGATTGATGCGACCATTCGAGAGGATTTCATTGACCTCAAAGGCATCAATTTCCCGGCAACCCATTCGACATCGTGCATGTTTGGTCAAAATCAATTTTTTGCCCTTATAACGAATATCGCTGACATCGTAATAATCCGCCATTTTAGGAGTCATAACGTTTTTCTGTTCTCCACTATAATTATTAGATGGCGGCGCATCCATATCGACATAAAAGAAACAACCAATTGCCACAACTAATAAGGCAATAAAACCAATAATACTTGAAGGGCTAAACAAGCTATGAGACTTTTTCGACATAATTCGTACTTTTTTGACACACAAAACTACACAAAACAACCAAAACATCTGTCAAATCACGGATTCATCTTTAATAAGTTGATAAATAAACAGATGTTTAATATTTTTACCTCCCTGATTAGGATGGTTTAAAGAATAAAATCGATATTTAGACGAGGTTATTTTGCTCTTAGTTTTCTTCTTGAAAATGAGAGTTTATCGGGATAAATGACTGTTTTCGAGGAGGAAAATAAGGGCGAAAGAAGCCGTCCAAATGTTGATTTTATTTTTTAAACCATCCTTAACAATAAATTCACGATTTTTGATAACTTTTTCTGATTGAAAGGAATTGCGTCGGGCATTATATTTGTGTTTTAAATTAAGCGTTTTTCACCACACCACAGGCGGCAGGCAAAACGCAAGAGACTTTTCGCGCAGCGAAAACCTCTCCCTTTAGTACATTCGGTTCTTTGACAATTTTTGCATTTGGAATAAAATTAAAGATTTGTGTTTTGCGTGTTCCACCCCCCAACCCCCTCCAAAGGGGGAAATTCTTCGCTTCGCGAAGAACTACTCGCGTTAGTCTCCCCCTTTGGAGGGGGTTGGGGGGGTGGAAAAGCGTGAAAAACTAATGGTCAGGAATTTCCTAAAATCAGAATAAACTCGCTAATTTCTCTTTTTGCAAAAATTGTCAAAGAACCGTACATTCTTATCCTTTAATAAATTAAAATAAAGGGAATGTGAAATAAATGCGTTCATCCCGCGCTCTACAACTTTTTCATTTTGATATTAATTTAAATTTCTGAGTTAATTAAGGACTTAGAACATTCAAAATTCATTCATTCAAAATTCAAAATTGACATCACAAAAATCAAAAAATACGAAAAATGAGTTACACAAAGCATCTGTTAATGATCACCTCGATATTGTTTTTTTTCTGCATAAATACAGATATAAAAGCAACGAATACGAACATACAAGAAGGTTGTATCAAAGGTAATTGTGAAGATGGTTACGGTATATATATCTATCCGAATGGTGATATTTATCAAGGAGAATGGCTCAACAAACAACGTCATGGAAAAGGCACAATAACTTACGAAGGCAATGCGGGCTTACAAGGCGACATTTATGACGGCGAATGGTCGCAGAATCTGCGACATGGCTGGGGCGTATATTCGTGGTCAAATGGTGATGTCTATGAAGGTAAATGGAAAGACAACAACCGACACGGACAAGGCAAACTATACAAAGCCAACGGCGAATGGTACGATGGAGAATGGAATGTCAATATCAAACAAGGTACAGGTACATATAAATTTAATACAACCGGAAAATGGGACGAACACACCTACACAGGACGATGGGAAAATGATAAACCCTGCTGCTCCGGCGAATACAAATACATGGACGGTGCTGCCTTTGTCAAAAATAAAAATGCCAATGGAACGGGCTGTAAATTAGGAGATTGCCAAAATGGTTATGGTGATTATCACTACGCCCAAAATCGCCGTTATGAAGGCGAATGGCGCAATGGAAAATTTGACGGCGAAGGCACATTTCACTACGAAACAGGCGAAAAATACGTTGGTACATGGCTCGCCAATAAACGCGATGGTGAAGGGCAATTTTACGACAAAAAAGGCGACCTTGTATATGATGGCAACTGGAGAGATGATGTGCAAAACGGCTACGGAATCTATCATTACCAAAACGGAACACGCTATGCCGGACAATGGCAAGACGGCGATCGCGAAGGCAGAGGACGCTTCACTATACCCGGAACAGGTTACTACGAAGGCGAGTTTTCGGCGGATAGATTCAACGGGCAAGGTACATTTTATTACGCAGACAGGTCAAAATACGAAGGCAATTGGAAGGACAATCGCAAGCACGGCGAAGGTATAGAATATGACCCCGATGGAGAGATTTACCGTCAGGGAAAATGGTTTAATGGAGAATTTTTAGAATAAAACAGAAAGTACCAAGCACCAAATAACAAGTACCAAGCACCAAATTCCAAATTCCAAAATCCAAATAACAAATACCAAATTCCAAGGTTTTCATCTTTGGAATTTGTTATTTGGAATTTGGTACTTGTTATTTGTTATTTGGAATTTGTTATTTGGAATTTGGTACTTGTTATTTGTTATTTGGAATTTGGTACTTGGAATTTGGTACTTGGAATTTGGAATTTATGAGTGATATTTGGCAAGATGGATATACGCTACACACCTTTATGTGTGATGCGGAGTGTAAGGCGCGATTGACAGCAATTTGTCATTGTATGCAAGAATCGGCGGGTCGTCATGCGGCACAATTTCGACTGGGCTACGAAGGTATGCAAGCCAACAACCAAGCGTGGGTGCTCAATCGTATGCGGGTACAAATAGACGATTATCCTGATTGGAAAAGCAAGTTGTATGTCGAAACTTGGGTGCAGATGATGCGCGGACCTTTTTCTCAACGTTATTTTTTATTGAAAAATGAAAACGAGGAAACGATTGGTTCGGCAAACACCTTTTGGGTGGTCATAGATGCCACGACCCACAAACCGCAACGCCTCAAAAGCCAAACCGAAATTCCGGTTATAGACCGTGTGCCATCATGCGGCACAGCAGAAAAAATTGTATTGCCTGATGATTTGCAATTGCTTGAAAGTCATCGGGTTAGACAGAGTGACCTCGACCTGCTTCATCATGTCAATAACGTCAAATACCTTGAATGGATACTTGATGCCCAAACGAATATCAAAGCAACTCGCCCTCACCAAATCGACCTTAACTTTGTGGGCGAAGCCCGACTGAATGATAAGGTAGAGATATACTCAAAAGAGTCTGACGACCAGCAATTTTATCAAATAAAAAGTGGAGAAAAAGAAATATGTAGGGCTGTATTGAGGATGATAAAAGAATAGCCACAAAAAAAACATCTGCAAGATTCAAATAAAAGTCTTATTTTTGAGATTTAACAATTTTGAATTTTGAATGAATCAATTTTGAATGTTTCTAATTCATTGTGGTTTTATTATTCAAAATTAATTATCGCATTATCACATTATCACATTATCGCATTATCGCATTATCGCATTATCGCATTATCGCATTATCATGGACGTACACCCGTCTTTTTTTCAAGTCATGGAATTGCATCGCCACCGTTATCCGGGCGCAGCGAAGGAGTACGCGATTTTGTATGAATTATTATACAAAATAGAAGCACCGAATCGTTTGGCAATTCCCAATGAACTGACTGAAAAATTGAAGGTAGAAACAGGCATTAATATTTCCCTCAGAGCAGCGGGTTTTTTGTTGTATTTCTATTCAGGAAAAGACAAAACGACGCCTTTTGCTCAAATAGATTTATCCAAATCTACCTTGCCGGCAAGCCTTTTAAATAGCTCATTACCAGCTACTAAGACAAATGAAATTTTTGATACTACACGTCAATTTATAGAAGACAATCGCGGCAAATCTACTATTTTAAATGACTGGATCCGACAGTACTTTAAAGGAAAAACCCAAGCCGGAATTTTGTATTTGATGGAAGGGATGGAAATAGGAGAGGAGCGCAGCATTAGGATAGATGGCGGCAATGATTTGTCAGAAAAAGTAGAACAAATATTCGATTACTTATTTCACGCAGAAGCGGTTGTCTATAAGATGTCTATTTTGCTGAATAATGGCGCGACAATGGACATCAGCCCGGAAGAAAAGCTCTTTAGTCGGGCAGTGGATGATGCAGCATATCAGGCGGTTTCTTTGGATGATTTTATTGAATTATTGAATACGAATTATGAAAAATTATTACGCATAAGAGACAAAGAAAAAGGACACAAATACAAAGGGTATAGCATCAATATTTACATTCTGGAAGGCAGTAAAGTAAGCCGCTCGACAGCAAATTTACTGCATAGAATGAGACGCTTACGCGATACAAAAAACGCATTGCAACGCTTATTATTACTTGGAGTTATTGATGATTTCTATGAAGAAAATAATAAATTTATTGTTAGTTTTACGAAAAAAGAAAAAAACGAATATGAAGAAGCCTTGCGTGCTTATATTGCGCGTTTTGAGACAAGCGAGGGCTTAAAAATATGGATGCGAAAAGCCTACGAAACACCCATTATTGAAGAAGAACATCCTTCATTGATTGTAGAAGAAACACAAGAAACGCGACTGACCAGTCGGGCATCTGTCATGGATTATTTGCGGGTATTATTGAGGTTTGAATACGCGCAACTTGTGCCACAACGGGCAAATATCGCACGCCGACTAACAGAAGGTTATCACACAACGGCAGAGTTGGTGATGGACAATTCTCCTACATTCTTTTACGATAAAAAGTACGCACATTCTGCACATACACCCAATCTGCAAGAAGATACAGCCCAAGGAAGTTTGATAGAATTAGAAACAGTTTGGAAATATATGGATGTCGTAGGAATGGATGATTTATCTCCCACTTTACTGAACATCAGGCAATTAAAAACTTCATCTGAACTAATGCTCGAACAATATCCCAATCATCCGACATTTAGATTGCTTCGGGCATTTTGTCTCTTTTATTTAGAGACGAAAGTTGAGGACGATACCTTAATTGTAGCAGACAAGACCCAATTGAAATCGGGTGCAGATGATTTTATAGAAGGTTTTTATCAATTCAAAAATTTGTATAGTATGAACGCGAAAGACTTGGAGGCGGCGGTTAATCAATTTCAAGAAAAAACAATACGATACAAAAGTGAGTTGAAAAATATTATGAATCAAGCCACCGAACTCCTATATTTGGAACTTCGTAATCGTTGGTTACGACAATTTAAAGAAAAGCTATATGGTTGACGGTTGACGGTAGATGGTTGACGGCAAATGGTGATAGTTCGCCATTCACTGTCTGCCGTCCACCGTCCACCGTCTGCCGTCCACCATCTTATGAGTGATATTTTTCAATCAGAATTAAATACGGCATTGGAGGAATTGCAACAACACCTTCAAGACTTGGGCGCAGCAAAATCGCAAATTGCTCAAGCGAAAAACGCGGCAACTGGTGTGGTATCAGGTATGACCGATTTGAGCGGCAATTATAAAGCGCATTTAGAGGAATTGACGACCAAAATTGAGTCATATTTGAAGGATTCGGCAGTACGTTCAAAGGATTTTTATAATGAATCAGCAACGCGTGTCAAACAACTTCAAGAGAACTACGAACGCAAGAGTCAGTTGATGTTGGGGAATTTGCAATCCGCTCAAAGTCAGGCAAGTAAAGTGTATTTTGATAGAAGCAATGAGCAATTACTCAATTTCCTTAACTCCACAAACGAATCCATCGAAGCCGCCGTCACGGAAATGAACAAACAAATCGGACTCATCAATGACATGCACAATCGCCAAAACGGGCAAGTCAAAGAATACATGGTGCGATTCGAGCGACTCATGCGGGCAGTACACGAAATGGAAGGGCGCGTCAGCACGATAAATTTTCCGGCACTTTTTGATGATTTAGATAAAACGGTACATGCCGCAGACCGCAATAATCGCCAAATGTTGACCGAAATTACTGACCTGAAAAAATATTTGCGACAAGAATTGGCAACGCATACAAAAACGCTTGAATCAAAAATTCAAACTCAAAATTCGAGTCTTCAAACGATGCGGTGGTTGGTGATAGCGATGTTTGTGGCGATGATTATTATGTTGTATTTAGTTTATAGTTCATAGTTCATAGTTCATGGTTCATGGTTCATGGTTCATAGTACTCAATTGTGAATACAGGCTACCTGTCTAACGTTGGACACTTTGATAATCAGTAAATTATAAAAGCGTTAAAAATCAAGCGATTGCAACAACTATGGGTTATTAGTTTATAGTTGCCAGTTCATAGTTCATAGTTTTTACAATCAATTGAATTACAATCTTTTGTAAATTACTGATTATCAATGTTAGGCAAAGTTAGACGGATAGCCCAACTATAAACTATAAACTATGCACCATGAACTATGAACTAAATGCAGAAAAAACATCTAAATGAAATTACAATTTGAAGAGTTAAAAGTTTGGCAACGTGCAGTAAAATATACTCGTGCTATTCATGAACTGACGAGAAGTTTCCCGAAGGAAGAAAAGTTTATATTGACATCTCAAATAAAGAGAGCAGCCGATTCAATTGCATTGAATATAGCGGAGGGAGCACTTGGTCAAACTCGCCCTGAATTTTCTCGATTTTTGAGTTACTCAATTCGTTCTGCCGCAGAAGTAGTCACTTGTTTGTATATTGCAAAAGAGAGAGATTTTATACAAGATGAACATTTTCAGGAATTATACGAAGAAGCAAAGTCAATCATTAGAATGACCCAAGCCCTAAGAAAATCCATCAATCCACCAAAATAACTATGAACTAAAAACTATGAACTATGAACTAAAAGTTACTTCATGAAATTATAAAAGTAAACATCAGGATAACTCTCATAAAAACCCTCTAAAACAACTTTACCTTTAATACCATCCAAAATCCTCATAAACCCATCCAACTCCTTCACCCGCACATCATTAATTTTGGTGACGATAAAATCCGGCTGCATATTCGTATAGTCGATAGTACTACCGCGAATGATGCTCGTGACACGCACACCGTCCATACCAAGTGTACGAATTTCTTCTTTATTCAAATCGCGTAAATCGAAACCCAATTGGGCGGTCAATACGAGATTATCTTTCGACATCAATGTGGGATTATTATTGCGATTGCGGAGTGTGACGCCTGTAGAAGCCCGTTTGCCATCGCGAATATACTCAACATCTACGCGGTCGCCGGGGCGAAACTGTGCAACTTGCTCCTGCAATTCGGGCGTACTTTTGACCGAATTGCCATTGACGGAAGTAATAACATCACCGATACGCAAGCCTGCATTTTCGGCAGCACTGCCCGGATTGACGCGCGAAAGATACACCCCATCAAGTGATTTGAGGCGAAGCGAACTCGCGATTTCATCCGAAATATCTTGAATATTTACACCCAAAAATCCACGTTGTACCGTTCCAAATTCGCGGAGGTCGTTGACTACTTTTTTGACGAGATTAGAGGGTACGGCAAAAGAATAACCTTCGTAACGTCCTGAACGCGTGATGATTGCAGTATTGATGCCGATAAGGTCGCCATTCGTATCAACGAGTGCGCCACCGCTATTGCCCGGATTGACCGCCGCATCTGTTTGTATAAATGATTCGATAGAATATTGGTCGTCAAGAATATTAATATTTCGTGCTTTCGCGCTGATAATACCTGCCGTAACCGTAGAATTAAGATTGAAAGGATTGCCCACAGCAAGTACCCATTCGCCGATTTCTGCACCATCCGAATCCGCAAAATTCAAGTGAGCCATATTAGTATCTTCCACCTTAATCAAGGCTAAATCCGTTGAAGGGTCATTGCCAATGACTTTGGCTTCGAGGCTGCGCTGACCATCTAAAGTGACTTCCAATACATTTCCATCCTCAATCACATGATTATTTGTAACAATATACCCATCAGGAGAGATGACAACCCCCGAACCCGAAGAAACCTCATTGGAAGTACGTCCCCAAAAATCATCAAAAAACTGTCCGTTGGTACGACGCCCCTGCAAAGCACGGATGTGTACGACTGCGGGAGTCGCCTTTGATGCGCCTTTGATAAAACTCGTAGGTGCGGTACTGATTTTGCTTAGATTTTTTGGTGCGCTTGTGTTGGCAGATGCCGCAAGATTGGCATATTGTGGAGTAGGAGAGGAGGGGGCTTGCTCACGTACAATGATACGTTCGGGTTCGTCATTATCCATACGTTCGTGGATAAACACAGTAGCCAAAGAACTCAAAACAGCAACGACAACTAACAACAACAAATTTTTCATACACTTAATTAATGAGTGAATTTTGAGTGAGTGAATGAGTGAATATTTTAATACAATAATAAGAAATGTGTGAATCACATTTCATCTACTCATTTTCTCATTTTCCCCAAAATAAAAATAAAAACGCGAAATAGCTTGTTTTGTTATTAAAAATAGGCTGATTTAACGTTTTTGTAAGTATAAATTTAGATTTAGATGTAAATTTAGAATGATATTTTGAAGAAGCCAAAATCGAACCAATTTTTAAGAATATTTTAAGTTCAATAAACTCTCCTGATAGTTATCGGGCTAAACTTAATTCCTTATCTTTGCGTTCTTTAATTTTAATCTAATCAAAACATGTGAATAAATATGTATTTTGAGTCATTCAAAATTCAACATTCGTTCATTCAAAATTACTCATGAAGTATAAAAAATATTATCTCATCGTTTTGGTAGTCATTTTGATAGACCAAATCTCGAAGCTATTGGTCTATCAACACATGGATATGGGCTATGCGGGCGAGATTAATATTTTGGGCTTTGATTGGGCGCGATTGCATTATACTTTAAATCCGGGTATGGCATTCGGTTTGCGAATTATTCCCAAATTAGCCTTGACCTTGTTTCGGATTGCGGCGATTACAGTATTGACGTATTTTTTTATTTTACAAATAAAAAACAAGGCACATGTAGGCTTCCTTTTTTGTTTGGCGATGATACTTGGTGGAGCGGTTGGCAATGCGATAGATAGTGTATTTTATGGGGTATTTCTGGAAGGCAATATGCTTGAAGGTTCGCCCACTCCCTGGCTGCACGGACAGGTAATTGACATGTTGTACTTCCCGATGTTTGAGGGGCGTTTCCCGGAATGGCTGCCACGTATCGGGGGCAATCGTTTTTTGTTTTTCAGTGCTATTTTTAATGTAGCAGATTCAGCAATTTTCATAGGCGCAGTGTCTTTACTGGTATTTAGCCGACGATTTTTCCCTGAAACAGAGGAAAAGACGGTGGAGGGTGGACGACAGACGGACGCTTCGATTGACGGAGAAGAAACGAATAAGGATGAGCAAGCAATGACAGAAGGGGAAGAAGCGGCAGAAAGGGAGGAAGCAATCATTGAAGAACAAAATACGAGAAACATCAAATTTACAGAAAACGGAGAACAGAGTACGAAGAACGAAGAACACATTTAACTCTAATTAATCATTAATCATTAACCATTAATCATTGATAATAAAGTATTTAGATTTCTTAGGCAGTTTCCCAACGTATCGCAAATGCCCGGACGATACGCGCCCGGAGTATGCCTTCATCGGACGCTCAAATGTGGGCAAATCCTCGCTCGTCAATATGCTCTGCGGACACAAAAAAGCCGCTAAAGTATCCGGCACGCCCGGCAAAACGCAGTTTATCAATCTTTTTTTGATAAATAACGAATGGTTGCTCTCCGACTTGCCCGGCTACGGCTATGCGCGTGTATCCAAGACCAAACGCCGCCAATTCCAGCAGATGATACGCGACTATCTGAACTTCCGTGACGGGCTTGCCTGTGTATTTGTTTTGATTGATATCCGCCATAGACCGCAGGAAGTTGATATTGAATTTGTAAATCAACTCGGCAAAATGCGCGTGCCGTTTGTATTGGTATTTACAAAAGCAGATAAAAACAAAAAAAATCCTGACCTCAATAACGAAAATGTAGAAGCCTTCAAAACTGCCATGCTCGAAACATGGGAAGAAATGCCGCAGTATTTTGTCACCTCTTCCGAATCAGGTTTGGGACGGGAAGAACTGCTGGATTTTATTACGAAGATTAATGAAGGATGGGATGGGCAGGAGTGAACAACTCGAAAATTCCAAAAAATCAAATTCCAAATTCCAAGGTTCTCATTTTTTGGAATTTGTCACACTATTCATTCCAATCGCCGCTATTTGCCGAGCAGTCTGTTGTGCTACAATCATAATTTGCGGTAGCCGTAAAATCACAATCGGTATTGCAGCAGCTTGTGGGATAATTAAGCGTTACATTATAATTAATCGAACCCGAGCCGGAAGTGACGGGAAAGGTGGGTTCTCCATTTTGTGTAACCGTTATCAATGAACTGCAATCTTGAGCAATTTCCCAAGTTGGTCCGTCGCAAGCTCCATCAGTGAATGTTACTAAGTCACTAACAGTTAGTTGAGACGGGTCAGGATAGACCGTCAGACTAAGAAGACCACCATTGATTTGAAGGTCTGAATCTCCTGTACAGCTTACATTCAAATAGAGCAAAACATTTTCGGTATCACACCCCGCCACGTCCAAAGGCACAAACGCTGTACTAGTGATGGGAGTACCCTCGGGCAAAAAGCCATTGATACTCCATCGATAAGTTGCCGCCGCGTTCTCATCCAAAGTCAATCCGCCTTCTGCGTAATTGGTCGGTAATGTGTACGGAGAGCCTGCACAGACCTCATCCATTTGAAAATAAAAAGTGGAAGCCTCGGTAGCACAAACGACACCTTCACAAAATGACTGACAAGAATTATAAGTCAATGTACCATCTTGCCAATCAGCATAACACGATATTTTATCAGTAGCCCACGCGCTTTGGTCGGCTGCTACCACTTGCATACGCGCCACCTGATTTGCGGAGAAATTGCTCATACAAACATCATTGACATAATCCATAAAATTACTCGAAAAATCAGAACCCGCAGTTGTCGTACAAGAAGTCGTATTATAATTTGGGCAGCCGTAATTAGGTTGACTTTGCGAAGGTGTGTCTGCAAAGTTATCATTCCACGGATGCTGCAAGCCAAAATAATGTCCAACTTCATGCGTAGCCGTAGCACCTCTTGTAAAAGGTCCGAAATTGTCCAAAGTTCCACCTGAGCTGCACGGTCCGCCAACACCACCAAAAGCACCTGCTAATATATAAACCCCATTTCCGGATGGGTTAACAGCACCGTTGAGTGGCGCACTACCCAATATACTGCCGCCTTGTTGATTACTCACAAAAATATTCAGAAAACCATCCCAGTTATTTTGGGTATCCGTATTTTGTCCCGTCCAGCTATAATCGCCCACTGTAATTGCATAACCGCCGATATTATCCTCGCTCATAGGAAGATTTTGGTCGCCCAAACAAAATTGAATACAAGCACCGTCTTCGGGCATCAAATCTCCTATCGGTACATCAAAGTATTCAGGACAAGCTTCAGCAAAATTACACAGAATACCTGCATTGACATTACACATGCTAAAATCCAGATTTAATTGCGCTACTTGTTGTAAAGCTTTGTTAATCAAGCACGAAGAATCGGCTGCCGTCACCGGACTATTATAGTGAACTGCTACAGGAACAATGAGTGGCGTGGCACAAGGCATAAGCGATTTTTGTGCTACTTGTTGGTCAAAAATAGACTTTTGCTGTAGAAATTCTTGGGCAAAATCCGGGTCTTGCATCTTCTCTTCCATATAGGCATCCGTGCCACAGCGTTCTGTTTCAATCGTAATCTGTGCAAAGGTACTTCCGCAATACAATAGGATTATTGATAAGGATGTGATAAGTAATTTCATAAATCGTGTGATTATTTGCCAAAAATCGCCAATTACAAATATAACCTCATATTCTCAAAATAGGCATGAAATCGTTTTTTATTTCGGGGAAAAAGAAAGCCCATGTACACATTGTGTACATGGGCGATTTTATTATAAAAACAAATTATCGTTTAAGAATTTTATCTAAATTTATTTAAACTTAAACTTCATCTTAAACTTAAACTCGTCTAGTACACCATCAATTTGTGCAATTCTACATCTACGCCATTATCCAATTTTAAGACATAAACACCTGCTGCATAAGCAGACAAATCAATGGTGTGTGATGTGCCGTTAAATTGCTCTGCTTGCATCATTTTTCCTTGCAAATCAAATATTTGAAGTGCCATATTTTGAGCTACATCAGTATTTTGCAATAAGAAAATGCCATTACTTGGATTTGGTGAAATCGTAAATACTGCATCTTCGGGAGCAATGATACCTACCTCACAATCTACCAGTACGTCGTCTATCACCTGATTTCCGCAAGCATCCGTTACCGTAAGGGTATAAGTAACCTGAGTGTTCACGGTAAGGTTCGGATTAGCTACATCGGTAGCACTCAAGTCGCCGTTGGGGTCGTCCCAAGCGTAAGTGTCGCCAGATGTATCGCGATAGATAATATTCATGAGTATCTGATTATCAAAACTAAGAGTCGGGGTGAGCATCGTCATCGGTGCTGGAGGAGTCAGGCCGCAACCGACTGAAGACAGATAAGTTGGTTGTGGAAACGTAGCCACATTATCCGGTATTATTGAAGCAGGATCGAAACGATGTATTGTACCTCCCGGGTGTGAGAGTTCTACCACAAGAATTTCAGAGGCATCTACCGTAGCTTTAACGGGTGCTCTGAAAAAATCGTAATCCGGAATATCCGGCACCATCATGGATACGCTTGCAATTTCGGTAAGCACTGCAACACTCAAGTCGGTAACATCGGCGGTATGTAATTTGAAATCAACGGGTTGCAGACCACCGGACTCGGCTGCTGCTTCTGCAAAAAGTAAGAAATCTACTCCCTCAATTTGTACCGGTCCGGAGAGTCCGAAATCATCATCAAGTTCGAAGGCTCTAAAATATTTGTTATCAGAAAAGAACCCACCGGCACGACAAGCAATATTACCTGAAAGAGTACCAAGACCTGTATCCGTATTCAATTGACTTAATACGCCTAAGCCTGCACCACCAATTTCGGTAGTGTCACCGCAGGTGATTTCTACGTCTGCTCCCGCAGGTTCGCTGTTTGCTGCTGTGGCAGTCAACGTAAATGTCTCTACCGCAGGCGGATTACCACAACCATCATAAACGGTCACAGTGTAGTCACCTGCAGCAAGACCACTGAGGAATGCTGTTGTATCGCCTGTACTCCATACCATAGTAAATGGCGGTGTACCGGAGGATACTCCTAAACTAATTTGACCATCGCTGCCACTGTTATTGCTTTCGATAGAATCGTCACCACAATCGGTAGGGTGTACAACAGCGTTGTCCGAAATCGTCGTTACAATTTGAGAAGGTGCCGGACCATCAGGTACACTAACGGTTTCCATCGTTGAGACACCACAAGCATCTGTTACAGTAAAAGTATAATCACCGGCAGCTAAATCGGAAATACTCAAGCCTTCATCGCCAGTACTCCATGCAAAGGTATATGGTGGAGGACCTGTGACAACGGCAACCGCACTACCGTCAGCACCACCCATACAAATAGGAGCCGTAGCTGTGATAGATTCAATAGTAGCTGCATCGCCCGTAGGTGTTATTTCTTCTAAAGACAAATCAACAAATCCGTTAGGAACGCTGACGTCGGGGTCGTCATTATCCCATCCATCCAAAAGGATGTAATATGACTGCCCTCCGGTAAGACACTCAAGTGTCATTTCAGATGATAGTCCGGTTGTTGATCCATCGTCTAGTACACCGCAATCTTCAATATCATCCGTTCCCCAGATGAACGTAAAGGTCGAAAAGTCACTACAGTCACCGACTTCGTAAACTGCAATTTGGGTATCAAAATTACTCAAGCATCCACTGATGGTAACGCTACCTGCTGTCGGTGCATCAAATTTGAACCAAATTGAATTATCTATGGTACTGCCATCATCTCCGGCAGGATCACACCAACCTCCGGGCGCACAACCCGCTATGATAGGAGGGGCAATATCAGCTTCATCGGCTTGTACTGTGGCTCCTGCATTATCAATGACACCGGAACTACCACCACCGGTCAAATCAATGGCATCACAAACGTTGTCATTTGCAGGCTGTGCAATAGCAATAATGCTGAATAGCATAGCGACGATGCAAGAAAGAAGTTTTGTAGTCGAAATTAATTTCATAGTATTTGTTTTAAGTAAAAAATAGAAAACCAGATGATGTTTCAGGATGAATACGATACCGAAAGGCAATGCCTGTTCTCTGCCTGGGAAGCAACGTATATCTCATTCCTTATTTTTCATCCGAATTTTCTTTAAAAAAGTTAAAAAGTAAAATGTATAAATTTCAGAGTAAAGTTTCAAAATCACAGTAATATAGATTATGTTAAAAAATTTTGTATTGAGAAAATGAGTATTAAATTAATGACTGATAGACCGTGGACACATTACTGCGTAAGGTCAGTTAATAATTAATGAATTAAAATATTCAAAATTCACTCATTCAAAATTCAAAATTAAGCTTAATTTAAAATGTGATTTATTTTGGGCGAATAAATTTAGGAATAATTTGCAATTATTCGGGTAGAAAATGTGAATCTTTGACTTGAAAAAGACATTTGAGGAAATGTAAAATATTAAATGTAAAATGTAAAATGTAATTTTTTTAATTATGTATGATTATAATTTCATTTATTTTTTTTATTTAAAAAGTTGAAAATGAATGATTTGCAAATAAAAATATTTTGTTTTACACGATGCAACTTTTACATTTTACATTTATTATTTTAGATTTTACATTTTCTCTAATAAGAATAAAATTTTGGAAATTTATTAGGCTCAACTTCATTCATCAGCTCATATATCTCTTCAAATACATGATCTGCCTGTGGTTTTGAAAAATAATCACCATCCGAACCGTAAGCACTTCGGTGGGCAGCTGCGGTGATTGTTTTGGGTTTGGAATCCAAGTGTTCGTATCCTTCCTGATGTTCCAAAATTTGCTGCAAAATGAATGCAGACGCACCACCCGGCACATCCTCATCCAATATTACGAGTCGATTCGTCTTTTTCAAAGACTGCGCAATCATATGGCGAATATCAAAAGGCAATAAGGTCTGTACATCAACCAATTCGACAGATATACCGAATGTTTCGAGTGACTTGATAGCTTCCTGCGCTACACGTACACATGAGCCGTAGGTGACGAGTGTAAGGTCTGTTCCCTCGTGCAAAATTTCGGGTATGCCGAGTGGTACAGTAAATTCGCCGATATTGTCGGGCAGGGTTTCTTTCAGGCGGTAAGCATTGAGACATTCTATTACGATAGCCGGGTCATCTTGCTGCCGAAGGAGGGTATTGTACATGCCGGCAGCTTGGGTCATGTTGCGCGGAGTACATACGTACATACCGCGTAATGAGTTGACAACCATGCCCATAGGCGAACCCGTATGCCAGATTCCTTCAAGGCGATGCCCGCGTGTACGAATAATGGCGGGTGCTTTTTGGATGCCATTGGTGCGGTAGCGAAGTGTGGCGAGGTCGTCGGCGAGTGGTGTGAGTCCGTATAATAGGTAGTCAAGGTATTGGATTTCAGCGATAGGGCGCAAACCGCGTATTGCCATACCGATGGCTTGCCCCATAATCGTCCATTCGCGAATACCTGTGTCAAATACACGATGTTCGCCATATTTGTCTTGCAGCCCAACAAAGCCCTGATTAACATCTCCAATATATCCTACATCTTCGCCGAAGGCAAACATGTTTGGATATTTTTCGAGGGCTTTATCAAAACATCGATTGAGTATTTCGTAGCCATTTTTTTGTGGCGATTTATCACTATAAGTAGGTTTAATTTCCGGAATATTCAGTGCCGAATTAGGCGAGTCAGAGTACAAATTGGTATTATAATCATTCTGCCCTTTGTTGAGGGTTTTTCGCAACCATGTTTCGAGTGCGTTTTTGTGAGGATGACTGATATTATGGAGATGACGGAGTGCGCGTTTTACATTTTTAATGACTTCGTAACGTAAGGGGTCAATATATTTTTCAAGTTGCACTTGGGTAGAAATAAATTCAGGGTCATTTACCCCTGCCGCAACGAGATTTTTGTACAAACCAAGAATGTCTCTGACCTCTTCTTTGACCGGATTACAAAACTGCACCCATACGCGTTTTTGCTCCAATCTGACAAAGGCTTTGGATTCTTTTTTGATAAGTTCGATTTCTTCTTCGGTAGCAATGTTGTTTTTAATCATCCACCTTGCCATCACTTCAACACAATCGTTTTCGACTTCCCATTCAAGGCGTTTTTTATCCTTGTAACGCTCATGCGAACCGGAAGTGGAATGACCTTGCGGTTGTGTACAATCCTTGATGTGAAAAATGGCAGGAATGTGTGTTTCGCGCATCTTTTGGATGCCTTCTTCATACATTTTGCAAAGTGAAGGATAATCCCACGCGTGTGCTGTATAAATATCAATACCTTGCCCTTTTTCATTGAGTCTAAAACCTTCGAGCAATTCCGAAATACTTCCTTTAGTCGTCTGATAATCAATAGGAACGGATATGCCGTAGCCATCGTCCCACACTGAAATAGCTAATGGAATTTGCTGCACCCCCACTGCATTGACGGACTCCCAAAATACGCCTTCAGATGTACTTGCATCACCGATAGTACAGAAGCAAATTTCATCGCCATTTTCGGAAAAAGGCGTATCGTGCAATTCCTCTATATCGCGGTATCTTTTAGAAGCGAGGGCAAGTCCTACGGCACGCGCCATTTGTCCGCCGGTAGAGGAGTGGTCGGCAGCTATATTTTTAGTAGATTTGAGTTGGAGAAAATTGCCGTTTTCGTCAATGGTTCGGGTAGCAAAATGGGCATTCATCTGACGACCACCGGAAAAAGGGTCGTGTTCGGTATCGGCATAGAGCTGGGCAAATGATTCGGCAACACTACACATGCCCGTTGCCAGAGCAAAAGTTTGGTCACGGTAGTAGCCCGACCGCCAATCACCTTCCCGAAATACACGCGCCATCGCTACTTGGGGCACTTCTTTCCCATCTCCAAAAATCCCAAATTTGGCTTTACCCGTCAAAACTTCCTTGCGCCCCAAAAGGCTCGCCTCACGACTGATGCAACAAGTCCTAAAATCATTGATGACTTCTTGGATATACTTTTGCCGGGTGGTAGATTCGATGAGTTGTTGTGCCATAAGATACCTTGTAAAGTTCATCCCGATAGCTATCGGGAAAGTTCAAGTTTAAGTTTAAACCAAACTTTAAATGTCTCTTTGGAGAAAAACCAAGATTACAAAATTATTGATAAGATATTGGTTTTTAAATTTGTCGGAACGCTAAATTTTGAGCGCAAAGGTACAAAAAAGCCTTGTTTTTTCATGCTTGCTCTTTATCTTTCAACTCATTTTGTGAGACTGTTTTCGTGCTTTTTATATTTAAATAATTGAAATTCAATGTGTTTTATATTAAAATTTTTATTTTAAAATAATATTTTGTTAACAAGTATTTCCAAAAACTAAATTAACATTACATTAGTATTACAGAATGATAGAATCGCCTATCTTTGCAGCCGAATTTGGTTTATTAAGTTTATTGGGTTTATTGGGTTTATTGAGTTTATTAGGTTTAATAACCCAAATAAACTTGCAAACCCAATAAACCCAATAAACCCAATAAACCTAATAAACTAACTAACATGTCATACATTATCTCAATAATATTATTGCTTGCTTTTGGGGCGGGCTTGTACAAGATGTTTGAAAAAGCCGGTGAAGCGGGTTGGAAAGCAATTGTGCCGGGTTTGAATCTTTACACTTGGATACAATTGACCGGACGCCCGATGTATTGGCTGGCTTTATTGCTGGTACCGATTGTCGGAATTTTTATTTTTGCCTATATGCTCATTGACTTAGTGAAGTGTTTCGGCAAATTCGGTTTTTGGGAACAGGCTTTGGCACTTGTCGTACCGTTCATCTATTATCCGTTTATCGGTTTTAGAGATGAAGAAAAGTATCTGGGCAGAGCGGTAGTAATGAGCAAAGAAAATCCCATCAAAAAATCAATATTCAGAGAATGGGCGGAGGCAATCATATTTGCAGTATTTGCAGCGACATTCATACGAATGTTTTTGATTGAAGCCTATACGATACCTACACCGTCGATGGAAGGTTCGCTCATGGTCGGCGATTTTTTGTTTGTCAGCAAATTGAGTTACGGGTCGCGGATGCCCGTTACACCGATACAATTTCCATTGGTGCATAATAAAGTTCCATTCATTGGCAATGAATCATACAGCGAAGCTGTGCAATGGAAATACCGCCGTTTACCCGCTATACGCGAACTCAAACGTTACGACCCCGTCGTGTTCAATTTCCCGGAAGGCGATACGGTGGCTTTTCGCAAAGGTGTCTCGCGTACAGCCATGCAATACACGCATTATTATGGTCTGAAAAGACAACTTGGCGAGCAAGCGACTAAACGCAATTACGACCTCGTAACCCGACCATTGGATAAGCGGGATAATTACATCAAACGGTGTGTGGGACTACCGGGAGATATTATCGAAATCAAAGATCGTGTACTTTATGTAAACGGAGAAGAAGCCCAAAAGCCGGAGGGTTTGCAATTCACTTATCAGGTCAATGCCACAGCAGGAAAACCTAATCAGAAATTATTGGATGAACTGGATATAGATTGGGATACTGAACGCGCACTCAACAAAGGCATTATGTATCTGACCGAAAAGCAAGCGACAGCATTAGCGAATGATGCAAGTCTTCAAATTAAGCCTTTGGTAAACGACCCGAATCCAAGTATTTTTCCGCACGATGGCAGAGGGTGGAGCATGGATAATTTTGGACCGATAACAATTCCGAAGAAAGGCGATGTCATCAGTATTGGTCCGAAAAATATTGGCATTTATAAGCGTGTTATCAGGGATTATGAAGGCAATGACCTCGGAATCGGCAAAGGCGGTATCGAAATCAACGGCAAACCTGCCACAGAATACACCATTCAACAGGATTATTATTGGATGATGGGGGACAATCGTCACAATTCAGAGGACTCGCGTGTTTGGGGATTTGTACCACAAGACCATATCGTGGGCAAGCCTTTGTTTATTTGGATGTCACTGAAAAATGGGCATTTATTTACCAAGAAAGTCAAAACGCCTACGGGCGCAATTGTTCGCGAAAAAGGCGGTATCAATTTCAAACGCCTATTCAGAGGGGCTAATGATATGGCGGAATAGAAATTCCAAGCACCAAATCCCAAAATCCAAATTCCGGTAAATCAAGTGAATAGAGGCTTTCAATTTGAATTAGACTTCAAATTGAAAGCCTTCATTAATTTTACCCAAACTCAATAAAAAAACCTGTAAATTTGCGGCTTTCAAAATTCAATTGGCATCAAAAAGTTGAGTGGACGATTTTTAGATTATTCAAAATTCATCCATTCAAAATTCAAAATTAAAATGAATACAATCGCACAGCATACTGCCACACTCTCCGACTGGCGGGAAATGGAAAAAGCAGCCCTCGAATTGCTAAACATTATCGGCGAACTGCGCTTTGACCGTTCTATCGAATTGATTTTATTCCGTCGAGGCATATATGATGCACGTCCGAGTGAGGTCTTGGATTTGCATTTGAATAGCAAAAAATACATCGAACAACCCATTTCGATTTATACGAGTCTGGAACTGGCGAAAGGCATTGCCAAAATGGACTTAGCCCCTTCGCGTATCGACATCGGCAAATTAGCGATAAATCGTCTTGCTTCTAATGGTCAGTTTTCAGATGTAGATGCGTTTTTAAATCATCACCTCGGCGACCACGTTGGGCAAGACAAAAAAGTACTGACGCCGAAGGATGTCATCCTCTACGGTTTTGGTCGTATCGGGCGTTTGGCAGCACGCCGAATGGTAGAGATGACAGGCAGAGGAGAGCAATTGCGATTACGTGCGATTGTCATACGACCAAAGTTGAGTGACCGCGGTGCTGAAATGGAAAAACGTGCCGCCTTGCTCCGCAATGATTCCGTTCACGGCAAATTCAGAGGTACAGTAGAAGTCGCGCACGAGGCAGAAGAATTGATTATCAACGGCAATCGCGTCAAAATGATTTTTGCGAAACAACCCACCGATATTGATTACACAGTATATGGTATCGAAAATGCGCTGGTGATTGATAATACCGGCGTATGGCGCGACAAAGATGGCTTGAGCCAACACCTGCGCCCCGGCGTTCGTCAGGTTTTGTTGACAGCACCGGGCAAAAAAGTGCCCAATATCGTACACGGCGTCAATCAGAAAATCGTTAATTTTAAAAAAGATACCGTCTTGAGTGCCGCTTCGTGTACCACGAATGCCATCGCGCCTGTGATTAAAGTGATTGATGATGCCTACGGCATCTTGCAAGGACACGTCGAGAGCGTACATTCATATACAAATGACCAAAATCTGATTGATAATTTCCACAAAAAACCTCGTCGCGGACGTGGCGCACCGGTCAATATGGTACTCACGACGACAGGCGCGGCTACGGCAATTGCCAAAGTCATCCCGCACCTCGAAGGCAAGCTCACCGGCAATGCCATTCGCGTCCCCACGCCGAATGTGTCCTTAGCGATTTTGAATTTACAAGTCAGTAAAACTGTAAGCGTAGAGGAAGTGAATGCTCTGGTAAAAGAAAAAGCATTGCACGGTGAGTTGGTCGAACAAATCCACTATTCTACGTCAGAGGATTTTGTGTCGAGCGATGCAGTAGGTGCAGAAGCTGCGGCAGTGTATGATGCGCCTTCTACGAAAGTTTCGGCTGATGGCAAAACAATAACGCTCTACGCATGGTACGATAATGAATATGGCTACACTTGTCAGGTATTGCGTTTTGCAAAATACATTTCGCAGGTACGACGATTGAGGTATTATTAGGAAATTCCAAAATCCAAAATCCAAATTCCAAATTCCAAATTCCAAATTCCAAATCCCAAATAACAAAAATGAAAACCTTGGAATTTGGAATTTGTTATTTGGAATTTGTTATTTTTACCACATTTGTCGAAACAAAACAACCTTATATCGAATTATCATTAGAAAGTTGTAACTTACTGTTCAATTAATGTGTTTATACGACTGAATGTTGAATCCGGTTATTCGGTGGGGTCTTCAGGTAGAAAAAACAATATCGTGTTTTCGTTCTGATTAATAGACTTTATTTAGGAATATTTTGTATGCATGGAACTTTCGTATTTTTTTGATAATCGAGCCTCATTTTGAGCCGCATACCCTTCGGTACGGGGCGAAAAATAGGTGAAGAGTATCGGAAAAAGACAAAGTTAGCTGCGTACAAAATTTTTCTAAATAAAGTCTAATAAATATGGCTATGTCAATGGATTTGCCATTGCAGGGGCAGATGGAAAATATGTTTGGGCAAAAGCTAAATTGGACGGTGCGCGAAATATCATCGTTTGGAGTGAGCAAATCGCCAAACCGAAATACCTGCGATACGCTTGGGCAGATAATCCCGATGATGTCAATCTCTATAATTCTGCGGACTTGCCGGTTTGTCTGTTTGAGATTATGGATTGAGGGGATATATTTAAAAAACAACACAAAAAGCAAGGCAAAAGGGCGAAAAGAAAAGTTTGCTTTTAGCAAGCAATCGCTCTTATCTTCGATGAGGAACATCAAAGACAGTGAGCCGGCAATTTAACATCTCTCTCGCGAGAGACTTGCGCCTTGCGGCATTTTGCCCTGTCGGATTTTTGCCCGACTTCGCTAGTTCGGTCACCCGAATTACGCTACCTTAGGATCGTTTAGTTACGAAGTAATTCTTTTCTACGGCACTTGCTTTTTGTGGTTGTTTGTTATTGCTGATTAAAGAACGATTAGAGGGGGCATTTAGTTCCATGTCGAATTTATTCATGGGAATTGCCTTAATGAACTTGGGCGCAGTTCTAAACTGCTCCTAAACAGGATCATACGCCGAAACCAGAACGTCTTGCTGAATTTATTTCAGTATCTCCCAAGCTACAAGTACAATATTAAATGTGAGCTAAAAGCCCTGTATATTGCTCTGAAACAATGATTTATAGCTTTCGCATAGCATTGGTTTTCCATCGTTCGGGAGATGCTGAAATAAATTCAGCAAGACGGTTGATTCTGGAGTTTTTAGGCTTTTTACGGTGTAGGAATGATTTAGAACTGCACCCATGAACTCAATAAACTTAATAAACCAATAAACTACTTCTGCCTCACCGCATTATACATCGTCTTCACCTCGTCCAGCGTATAGTCTCCTACAAAATTTCGACGAAAATCGTGGGAAGAACCGTTTTTGACATATACATATCGGAAGTCGTAATTTTTACCTGTGCCTTGATTGATTTCATAAATAAAACCGTTATCATCTTCCTGAACGACTTTTGAAAAAATATCAAGTGCTTTGACGGATTCCAGTTTTTCTTTTTTTATCTCCGCAGCAGTCCTCGTTTCCTCATCTCCGACGAGCATTATGATGTCAAATTTGTCCTGCTTTACACTGATTTGTTTGCGGTATCCGATAGGTTCGGAAGTGACTTCTGCCCCTGCGGGGATTTTGATGTCAATATTTGCACCATGCTCTTGAAGGCTAATGGTTTCCAAGCCATCCGAATTACAAGCGATTAAACCAAAGATGAGCATTAAAAAAGGAATTGTATTTTTCATAATGTTTTATTAATTTTGAATGTTAAATGAATTTTTAATTCAACCCTGTCGTCAGACGAATCCGGTTATAAATAGCTCCCATTTAGATGGTCAAACCAATAATTTTCATAAAAAACCTTCGTCTGCCGACTATCCCGGACTTTAGGTAATTTTCACACAGAGAATGTAGAGTTCGCAGAGGGTTGATAATCACATATCTCTGCGAACTCTGCCGCCTCTGCGTGAGATATTTTACAGACTTGACATCACTCAGCGTTATACTGTTTCAACGCCTCTTGCAGACAGTCCATTGCTATGTTTAAGTCTTGTTCATTCAGCACATAAGCAATACGAACTTCCTGCTTGCCCAATCCTTTGGTAGCATAAAAGCCCGACCCCGGAGCCATCATTACCGTCGTATTATTATATTCAAATTCTTCTAATAACCATTGACAAAATTTCTCTGAATCATCAATCGGTAATTGTACGAAGGCATAAAATGCACCGCCGGGCGTAGGGGCGATAACACCGCCCATCGCATTGAGCCGTTGGATGAGTAGCTTACGGCGACGGTCATATTCGAGGATGGCATCAGAGACATAATTGGTGGGAGCATCCAGCACAGCTTCAGCGACAATCAAGCCGAAAGTTGGCGGACTAAGCCTTGCTTGTGCGAGTTTCATAACGGAAGCCGCCACATCTTTATTTCGACTGACGAGCGCACCAATACGCCCACCGCATGAACTGTAACGTTTTGATATAGAATCAAATACAACTACATGCTCTTCCAACCCTTCAATATTGAGAACGGTATGAAATTGTTTATCATCATACACAAAATCGCGATACACCTCATCTACAAACAAAAATAAATTGTGCTTTAAAACGATGTCTCGCAATTGCAAAAGTTCTTCTTTGGAGTACAAATATCCCGTAGGATTGGATGGATTGCAAATGAGAATACCCTTCGTTTGCGGGGTGATTTTTTGTTCAAAATCCTGTATCGGCGGCAGTGCAAATCCATTGTCAATACTTGCCGTGACGGGTTTTACTTTGATGCCACCTGCAATAGAAAAGCCGTTATAATTGGCATAAAATGGTTCGGGAACAATGAGTTCATCGCCGGGATTCATGCAAGCAATCATCGCAAAATTGAGGGCTTCGGACGCGCCCGTAGTCGTGATAAAATCATCCGGCGAGAGTTGCGTACCGACTTTTTCTGCGTAGTATTTCGCCAATTTTGCGCGATACTCATTCGTACCGGCAGAAGGCGCGTAAGCAAGTACCTCAAAATCTGATTGACGGACCGCTTGCAGCGCATTTGGAGGCGTTGCCACATCAGGCTGACCGATATTCAGGTGATATACTTTTCTGCCTTTGCTTTTGGCGGCGTCTGCATAAGGAACGAGCTTTCGGATAGGCGAAGCAGGAAGAATTTGGGCGCGATTAGATATGTTTGGCATAAGTGATTGGTGACTAGTGATTAGTGACTCGCCAATCAATTAACTAATCACTAGTCACCAATCAACCAATCACTACAATGACACAAAAATAAAAAAAGCCTTGCGAAAACTCGCAAGGCTTTACAAATATTATGATAGACTTTATTTTGAATAGATTGTTATGACTGAAAATAGTCACTGATAATCAGTAAAATCAGGACATTCAAAATTCACTCATTCAAAATTCAACATTAAGCCCAATATATTTTTCGGCTTAGAAACCGTTCAGGTTAGATGGAGCAGCAGGAAGTCCTGCAGGTGCTTTGCTGACTTTACCTTTGATGTAGAGCATAATCGGTTGCTCTTTTACATTGGTAGTCAAGCGAATACTCTTATTGAATGGTCCTATGCGCTTAGTATCGTATCTTACTTCGATGACTGCATTTTCGCCCGGCATGATAGGCTCTTTCGGATAGCGTGGCACGGTACATCCGCAGCTACCTTTAGCGTGCTTGATGATTAATGGTGCATCACCGTCATTGACAAAGTTGAACACGCGAAGCGGGTCGCTGTTTTGCTCAATATCACCGTAATCAACGGTCGTTTGCTCAAAAGTCATTTTCGGACCACTATCGTCAGTGGCTACAGGAATAGGCTTAACGGGCGTTTGAACCGCAGGTTTTACAGGAGTCTCAACCACAGGTTGTGGTTGTACGGTTTCTTTGGTTTGTGCAAACATAGCTGTGGCAACAAAAGCCATCAACACAAAAAGTGAAAGTATTTTTCTCATTTCTTTTATTTGAGTTTTAAAAATTCGCAAACAGTAAATTCGTGATTCGTAATTAGTTGATTCGTTATTCGTTTTTTAAATTATTAAAAATGAATATCTTGTACTTTTAAAAACTAATTAAAATCAAAATTAATACTTCGCAAATGTAATGACTAAATATGACTTAACAAAAAAATGTGCCGCGAAACCGCAGTACACTTCATGATTTTCAATTATCATACCAATTCGGGGAAAGCATAAATTCAAGCTTGAATTCGGATACAAATTTAGGTAATAAAATCCATATTCAATACTTATAACGAAACTTTTAGTTGAAAGGTTGGCTGCGTACAAATTTTTTTTATTGTAAATTGAAATGTAGTTCCCGGTTCAGTCAATAATCTCAATGTAGCTTTTTGCGTTTTTAACGTTATAAACGTAGCACAGGCTTCCAGCCTGCACCGCGTCTTAATTTGCGGTTTTTTATAGTCAATCCTAACACAAGTGCAGGCTGGAAGCCTGTGTTACATCAAAAATCCTAACACAAGTGCAGGCTGGAAGCCTGTGTTACATCAAAAATCACATTATGCGCCTGATTCCGATTTTATTTTTTTGCCTGCCTATTACCGTAATTGCCCAACAACGTTATCCGGTCAAAATAGACGGAAAGTGGGGTTTGATTGATGATAAAGGAACGGTCATCGTACAACCTGTATATGATGTCGTCGGCGACTACGACGAAGATTATGCCGTAGTACAAAAAGCGGGTAAAACTGGCTTAATTGATAAGACGGGTAAAGTCATTATTCCGGCGGAATATGTGGATGTGAGCATATTGGACTCCACTTTATTTGTGGTTTTTGATGGGGAAAAACGGCAAGTACTGAATCGTGAAGGACGCACCATTTTAGAGACGACCTACGAACTCATCGAAGTACGAGAAGGTGAATATTTAGCCTACATACAGCATCAAAAATGGGGCATGGTGCATATCTCCGGGCGACAAATCTGCCCGCCAAATTACCACGAAATCGAACTCTACGAAAATCGCTACGTGCTGACCAAAGACACCCTCGGAACAGGACTCACCGATGTGACGGGTAAGGTGATTTTGCCGCCACATTTCCAAGAAATAAAAATCCATGATGACGATTTATTTTTCTATAAAAAAAATAACCTGTGGGGCGCAAATGACCGCGATAAAAATATGCTGTTGAACTGTGAATGGGACACCATCGCTAAATTGAGCAACAACTTCGTTGTGGTCGAAAATTCCATTGGAAAAAGCCTCTATTCTCATCCTGCCCGTCGGCTGATCAGCGAAAATGAATTTGGTGCTTTTCGTGCCTTTTTTGATGACCATGTTTATTGTATTAAAAATGGTAAAAAGGGCTTGATGGATGTAGAAGGAAACATTGTCTTACCGCCTGATTATGATGAGATTATAACCTATAATCAAAGCGGTACATTTCGGGTATTGAAAGGCGGGAATTGGGGCGTTGTGGCAGCTAACCCACAGGGAGAAAGCAGCATGATTCGCACCTTGATTCCTATTAATTATGACTATGTTGCACCGCCAAATGGGAATATTACGATAGTCAGAAAAAATAACTTGTCGGGCATTGTAAATGCGAAAGGGGAGGAGGTCATTGCGCCAAAATATGAACGTATAAAAGTCGTGGACGGAACGGTACGCGCTTTCTCCGACGGCAAGCTCGATTTGCTTACTTTCAACGATGAAGGACGCCTCGAAGAAGAAAGCAAATTCAAAAAATACGGTACTATAAAAATCGGTGGCAGACGCGATAGAGAACTGTCTAGTCGGGCGGGTGGTTTTCGTAATGATTGGGAGGAAAATATAGTCGAAAAATTTGAATGGTATCAGGATTTTATCAAAGAGCAATGGAAATGGGGTTTGCGTGATCGCGCCACCGGCAAAATCGTTATTCCACCCACTTTTGATGATATTGACATTCACCGTGATTTGGGTTTTACGGTGGTGATGCGGCGAACCAATAGCGACCATGTACTTGACCGCACTCGTTTCAATCATTATGTGGTTTATGGTATTATCAATAATGATGTCGGAAAACCTACGACGCAGATGAATTTGATTGATATTAAATTGAATGACATCAAAATTACGGGGCTTCCGGTAGCGCGATGTGTGTTTGTGGGTGGCAAACACGGCTTGATGACCCGCAAGGGAAAAATCATCGAAGACAATGCCCGTTGGATAGGTCAGTTTTGGGAAGGTCGGGCATATATTTCGTGGAAAGGAACGATTAAATTGCGCGAAAAAAACGGCGATTTTGACTTGGGAAAACTGAACACTTATATGGGAAATGTCGGCAGTCCGCACAGCATGGAGGGCATGACCAAATACGATTTGAAGCTGCTCCGCGACGGTGTGATTGACTGCGAAGGCTGCGAATGGGGCTACATCGACACGCTCGGAAATACCATTATTTCACCGCAATACGAAAAGGCACAAAGTTATAAAAATGGTATCGCTCTCATCAAATCCGGCGGCAAATGGGGCATGATAGACCGGCAAGGCGGCACACTGCTCGATCCCGAATTTTCTAATATAAAATTTATCGAAAATACTGATAATCAATTGCTTCGTATTTTTGCAGATAAGGAACAATATGGCGTAATCGACTCGCTGGGGCGTGTGGTGGCAGACATCGTATATCAGGATGTGATGCCTTGTACGCAGGAACGCATTGGTGCAAAGCGAGGTGGCAAATGGGGTTTTGTGGATACGCAAGGGCGACTCGTTACACCATTTAAATATGAAAAAGTGCAGCCTTTTAGCGAAGGCTTGGCGGCGGTGCGGCATGGGCGAAAATGGGGCTACATCAATCTCAATGGCGACCTTGTAATTGAACATAATTTTCGGAAAGTGGGCAACTTTAACGGCAGCTTGGCACCTGCTCGAAAAGAAGGCAGCAAACTCGGTTATATCAACAAAAAAGGCGAGATGGTAATACCACATACGTTCCACGAATGTTCGGATTTTGAAGATGCAATGGCGCGGGTACGTGTGAGTGGTGAATGGGGTTTGATTGACCCGCAGGGCAATTATATTTTGAAGCCGAAATATCGAAAAATCGCGCCATTTAGTGAAGAAGGTGTGGCGGTGGCGCAGTTGGCATCTAAGGACGCGGGTTATGCGCTGATTAATCGGCAAGGTGGGCGATTGACTAAGCAAAAATATTCGCAAATTGAGCCTTTACGCGAGGGGATTGCCGTAGTGCGGTCGGGCGGAAAATACGGATATATCAATGCAGAAGGCGAGGAAATTGTATTGCCGAAATACAGTAATGCAGAGGGCTTTTCGGAAGACCGTGCGCGGGTGATGTACAAAAACCGTTGGGGCTATATCGACTCCACGGGCAGTGAAGTAATTACGACACAATACTCTAAATGTCAGGATTTTACGCAAGGAAAAGCCGTCGTGTATATGGGCTATCGCAATTCGGGTTTGATAGATTCGTCGGGGCAATATTTCATTGAGCCGGAGGTGAGCAGCTTGCAGGCATTTACGGAGGGTAGGGGATTGGTGCGTACTCGTCAGCACCAATATTATTTTGTGGATGAAAGCGGCGCATTGTATAAAGGCTACTTCCAAAAAGCAAAGCCTTACCAATATGGTGTTGCACCCGTAAAAACAAGCGGTAAGTGGGGACTGATTAATCGGAATGGTATCACCCTGATTGCCCCGAAATTTAGCGATGTTGATGATTTTGATGAAGGTTACGCGCGAGTCCGTGTCAATCGCTTCGCAGGTATCGCCGACCTCGAAGGCAATATCATCCTCGAACCAGAATACGAACTCACGCGCTATATCGGCAATCAACTTTTACGCATCGAACAAGGCAATAAAATCGGTTATATGGATGTGGAAGGCAACTGGGTATGGGCTTTGAGGGAGTGATGATAATGCTACAATGCGATAATGATGTAATGCGACAATGTTTTTAATGCTACAATGCGATAATGATGTAATACGACAATGCGATATTTTTGGAATTTGGAATTTGGTGTTTGGAATTTGGATTAATAATACTTTATCACTTCTTCAAGAATATTATTTTCATTATTTGTTTCGTGCAATAGTTTCAAAACAATACCTGCTCTATACAGTCGGAAAGTATTTTCTTTGGCGTCATAATCTATCATAAGCGGATAATCTTCGTTTTCTTTTTGGTGGCAAAGCACACACAAAGGACTGCTGATAAATACGTGGTCAATCAAAGAAAATAACATCGGCGGACTGGGGAAAAACATCATTTCAACGGGGATTTTTCGTTTTTGAAGTCGCATGAATACGCCTTTCATTTTCTTCTTTAGTCGCTCGGAGAGCAACGTATTCATATCGTTTTCTTTGATTGATTTCCAATTTCGTGTTTCCGGCGAAAAATAATCCACATCGCCTATCCGCAATTTATAATCAAAACGCTCGTAACCCGGCACGACATAGCCCGGATAATAATAGTCTTTCTCCGTTTTCACCGAAAACTCAATCTCTTTGAGCATCGTGTAATATCCTAGGCTAAATTTCTCATAATCAGGGTCATATATTCCCATGATACTTGCGGTAGCCTTCACGCCGAGGTCAAAAAAACTCGCACCTATCAGTTGCCCATCATCATATATCGCCACCTCATAAGTATCGTAAATATTATCATTCACACCACTCATCAACGATACATCAATGCTCTCTGCCATTGGCTCTTTGAAGCGTGTTTTATAGCGTTCATACAAGCGTTCTTTTTCGACATCAAAGACCGCCTTTTGCACCTTTACCTCAAATCTGTTTTCTACTCGCCGCATCACTTTACGCTGGCGTTTGCTCCAATCATGTTCATGCAAATTCAGGCGTATCCATACCGTCGAATACACATTATTTCGCACATACAAAAAATGACACGTGAAGATAGACTGCCCCATTCTGAACCAACCTTGTGAAAGATATTGGTCTAGTTGATATTTAGAAATCCTCTGAGGGTGATGATGGACAGTGAACATTTAAAGGCAATCGAAGTTATGAATAATAATCAAAATCAATTTCTTCGTCAAAAATAATAAAGTTTATTGAGTTTATTGGTTTATTGGGTTTATAAAGTTTATTGGGTTTGTTAGTTTATTGAGTTTATTGAGTTTGCAAAGTGCATTGGATTTATAAAGTACATAAAACATAAAATTTTCATATGTTTTATTAAAATCTAATAACTTGTCATATTCTAATAACTGAATAAACTAACAAAACTAATAAACTCAATAAACTAATAAACTTATAAACCCAATAAACCCAATAAACCAAACATGCTAACTTTAGGCTTTTCTCCCTGCCCCAACGATACGTTCATATTTGATGCCATGATACATGGCAAAATTGACACAGAAGGACTTGATTTTCAGGTAGAAATGGCAGATGTAGAAGTGCTGAACAAAAAAGCCATGAAAGGCACTATTGACATCACCAAGCTCAGTTATCACGCTTATGCCTACCTCACTCACCAATATCAATTGCTCCATTCGGGCAGTGCTTTGGGCAATAATTGCGGACCACTTTTAATTGCAAAAAAAACATTTGCATATGAAGAAATTTCCGCACTAAAAATTGCAATTCCGGGCAAATACACGACCGCCAATTTCCTCTTAAGCTATGCTTTTCCTAAACTTAACAATCGTATAGAAATGTTGTTTTCTGATATTGAAAATGCTGTATTAGCGGAAAATGTGGACGCGGGGCTGATTATCCATGAAAATCGTTTTACGTATATGGAAAAAGGCTTGTTGAAGTTGATAGATTTGGGTGAATATTGGGAAACAAATACAGGCTTGCCTATACCGCTCGGTGGCATTGTTGTGCATCGAAATATTCCGACAGATATTCAGCAGAAAATCAATCGTGTATTGCGTCGCAGCGTCGCATTTGCACTCCAAAATCCTGAACAAACCCTTCCATATGTGCGTCAATACGCGCAAGAAATGGACGACAAAGTAATGATGCAACACATCAATCTTTATGTGAATGATTATACCGTCAATTTAGGAGAGAAGGGCAAAAAAGCCATCCGACATATGTACCAAAAAGCGGCTGAACTTGAGATTGCAACGATAACAAACGAAGATATTTTTATTTTTGATTAATACGCTGCCCAATAATATCCGTTTTGTAGAGAAAATTCATGAATTTTCTCTACAAAACGAAATATAATCAAAAATCATCAATCAAAAGGGCTTCTTGAATAATTTCAAAAATTGCCTCTTGCGGTATTTCATCTAGACTTTTAAATTCAATACCTGCCACCTGTTTACGTCCTTTATCATTCAAAATACCTTGCGAATTGGAAAGTTTGCGCCCGTAAATAAATACCAATTCAATGCTGCCATTTTTTTGAGGGTTCAAATAACAAATCCAACTTTTACCGTAATAAAAAGGCACTTTGTAACGGATTTTACTCACCAAATTCAAATCCAGAAATAGGTGATGAAAGTACAACAGGACTTCCCGTTGACCACCTTCAAATTGATAAATAAAATCTTCAACTTCCATCCTAATGAGTGAATGAGTGAAGGGCGCAGTTCTAAATTGTCCCGAAACAGGATTGTCCTCTCAAACCAGAACGTCTTGCTGACCCCGATAGTTATCGCGGTCAGCAAGACGGTTGATTTTGGGGGTTTTAGGCTTTTTAGGAGGTAGGGACGATTTAGAACTGCGCCCATGAGCGAATTAATTTTGAATGAATAATTTGCTAATGAATGAATTACGTAGTTTTTATTTTTGTAATGTCATTTAAGATATTTACTTCGTAAACATTTTCTAATTTCGTAATTGATTCCCGAAATACTCCGCCGCGATTTACCCAAGCGACTTGAAAACCAAATTGCGCCGCACCTGCCACATCCCACTGATTCGAGGAGGAAAATAACACTTCATTAGCTTGGAGATTCAAGGCTTTTGTGACCATTGTATAGACATCGGGCGCAGGTTTGTACACACCAATATCATCCACCGAATACACACCATCCAGATAATCGCCCAAGCCGTTTTTCTTGATACCGCTTTGCAACATGGCATGTGTTCCATTGGATAAAATACCCGTAGTGGCAGGTGATTTTCGGAGCATTTCGAGTGTTGGGAGTACATCTTCAAAGGTCGTGGGTTCAAAATAAAGCGGGGCGAGTTGGTCAACAAGTGTTGTGGGAGCACCATATTTTTTACAAGCATCTTCGAGTGCCATGCGAGTGATTTCGCTGAAAGGTCGGTAAGTTTGCATAAGGCTGTGAAGCCAAGTGTAGGAAAGTTGCTTGGTGCGCGTATAGGCAAGGATGTCGCTTACTGCCGGATGTTTGATATGTCGCAACAGTCCTTCATCCAAATTAAAAAGTGTACCGAAAGCGTCGAATGTGTATGCTTTTATCATGGGTGAAGTTTAAGAATAAGTTTAAATTTAAATTTTTTTTATTGCATAAAAATTTGATTATGAATAAAATATATCGAAATATTCAAAATTCACTCATTCAAAATTCATTATCGCATTATCGCATTGAAGCATTGAAGCATTGTAGCATTGTAGCATTGTAGCATTGTAGCATTATGTCACGCTCGAATAGCATCCACGGGACTCATTTGAGCAGCTTGAAGGGCAGGAATAAATCCCGCAATGATACCGATAAGAATAGACAAACCTGCTCCAATAATGATATTTTGCAAGGTCAGATAAAACGTAAAATCATCAAAAGCTGCATTTGCAAAATACACCATTCCATAGACGAGTAGCAAGCCCATAAACCCACCAATCAGGCAAAGAATAATCGACTCCACCAAAAATTCGAGTAAAATGACATAACGCTTCGCTCCCAATGCCTTTTTGATGCCGATAATATTGGTGCGCTCCTTGACCGAGACAAACATAATATTCGCCACACCAAAACCACCCACCAATATCGCAAAAAAGCCAATCACCCAACCTACTGTACTGATCACCCCAAACAGGCTGTCAAAAACATTGGATAAAATAGAGAGTTTATTGAGCGCGAAATTACTTTCTTGTTTGGGTTTTAGGCGGCGTTCGCCACGCACGGCGGCGGTCACTTCGCCTTCGAGTTGTTCCATAGAGTAGCCGTTGGCAGCTTTGGCATTGACGAGGGTATTTCGGCTGCGTTTGACGTTCATAAATTTCTGTGCCGTCGGTACGGGAATCAAGACGACCTCATCAAAATTCATTACACTCAAAAGGCTATTTCCTTCTTTTTCGAGTACGCCGATGATAGTATATTTGCGCCCCGACACCTTGATGCGCTTGCCAATCGGGTCGATATTTCCAAACAATTGCTCGGCAGCTACTGCACCCATTACGACTTGATTTGCACCTGTATAGTACTCGCTATTGGTGAAATAACGACCTTTGGCAAAATCGAAATTATACATTTGAGAGAAGTCGTATGTAATAGCGAGAAAAAAGACGCTTGGGACGTTGTTTGATTTATATTCAACTGTTTTTGAACCAACTACGGCAGCATAAGAAGTGATTTGTGCGGATTTGACATTTGCTGTAATCGCTTCGTAATCTTTATAACTCGGTTCGGGATAACGCACCCATTTCCAGTAAGTTGTGCCGGGGTCTTGTCCCCAACTAAACTTGTCGAGATACACCACATCATCCCCCAATTTATCAAAACTTCCACGAATATTCATTTCCAACGAATCGACCGCCGACAGCACCGAAATAATACTCCATATCCCAATCACAATGCCCAATAAAGACAAAAATGACCGTAGCTTATTACCCGCCAATTGCTGGAAAGCCATGACTATACTTTCGAAAAGAAATTTAAAAAACATATTTTACGAGTTGATGAGTTGATGAGTTGTTGAGTTGATGAGTTGTTGAGTTGTTGAATTGTTGAGTTGACGAGTTGTTGAATTATTGTTTTTCGATAATTCGACAACTCATCAACTCATCGACTCAACAACTCGTCAGACAGACAAATGTATAGAAGTTTTTTTGTTTCGTGAAAATCATTCGATGAATATTGCATTTATATGGATAAACGTTGTGTGTGTTATCTTTGTTTGCCGTTGTGTGTATTACAAATTGCACAAACTATCTCACGCAGAGAACGCAGAGTTCGCAGAGACATTGATTAGGAACCCTCTGCGTACTCTGCGCCCTTCGCGTGAAAATCACATTTTGTGCAATTTGTAATACACACTTTGCCCCTTGAATCTTTTCATTATTTACGGCTTACTGCTTATCTTCGCCCCAAACAGTAAATTAATGCAACACCAAACCATTTTTGCAAGAAAATTTCTCCGAAAAACGATGGACGACCAATTTATCCTTGACAAAGAAATAGAGGATTTGGACACCAAACGCGCTGTTATTGATAATTGGGTCGCGCAAATCAATAGCGGACGCATTGACCGTCAAAAAGAAAAATCTACACAAGCTGATTTTCTCAATAAAATATTCGGAGATGTACTGGGCTACACCTACGATACGCATGATAAATGGCTCTTACACAAGGAGGTAACTACACCTATTGGCGGAAAATCTGCCGATGGTGCTTTGGGCATTTTTCGGATGACGGATGGCGAAAAAGACCTCTCGGATGTGCGCGTAGCCATCGAACTCAAAGACGCCCGTACCCACCTCGACAAAGCCCAAAATCGACAAGGCAACAGACGAACACCCGTAGAACAAGCCTTCGATTATGCCAATAAATTCGGGGAAAGCTGCAAATGGGTTATCGTTTCTAATTTTAAAGAAATTCGCCTGTACAATAAATCCCTCGGTCCGGCTCGCTATGAATCTTGGGAACTGACGACGCTCAATGACCCCGAACAATCACACGAATTACAACGCTTTTTTTTCCTGATGCAAAAAGGACGTTTATTTTGGGAAAAAGGCGTGAGTTTTGTAGATAAAATCCTAAAAGACAGGCAAGAAGAAGAACTAAATATTTCTCATAAGTTTTATGTAGAATATAAAAATAATCGTATAAAACTCCTCAAACATCTCAAAAAACATAACCCGAAAATAGATGAACTCACACTATTTGAGAAAACCCAAAAGTTACTTGACCGTATTATTTTCATTTGTTTTTGCGAAGACTATGATATTATCCCACTGCGGACTTTTAACCGGCTGATACAACTCGCACGTACCGATATTTTCGATTCAAGTGATGATATTTTTTACAAATATGTAAAAAATCTTTTTCAAAATGTCAACGAAGGAAGCCGTAAAAGCCGCATCAATCGCTTCAACGGTGGCTTGTTTGCTGACGACCCGATACTCGACAATCTCATCATCAAAGACGACTGCCTTGAGGATATTATCCTGATGTCGCGCTACGATTTTGCGACGGATATGAACGTCAATATCTTGGGGCATATCTTTGAACAATCCATCTCGGATATTGAGGTCTTGAAAGCCCAAATTACGGGCGAAAGCATTGATAATCAAGGTAAACGGAAGCAAGACGGCATCTTCTATACACCCGAATATATCACGCGCTACATCGTAGAACAGGCAGTGGGCGGCTGGCTCAATGACCGCAAAACCGAACTCGGCGAAACCGACTTGCCCGACCTCAGCGACGAGGATTACGACAGCCTGCAAAACGGCGGCAATGAACGCATCAAAGCCCACATCCGTTTTTGGCAACAATACGCCGAAGCACTCCGCAATATCAAGGTCATCGACCCGGCTTGCGGTTCGGGCGCATTTCTCAATCAGGTCTTTGATTTTTTGTATAAAGAAAACCAAATCGTCCGCAACGAACTCGACAAACTCTCCCTCGAAAACGACCCCACGCCACTCGACAAATACATCCTCACCAACAACATATACGGCGTGGACCTCAACCACGAATCCGTACAAATCACCAAGCTCTCCCTATGGCTCAAAACCGCCAATAAACACAGCGAACTCACCGCACTCGACCAAAATATCCTTATCGGCAATTCGCTGATTGATGACCCGAAAGTTGCCGGAAAATTAGCCTTTAAATGGAAGAAGCGATTTAAGGTTATTTTTGATACGGGCGGGTTTGATATTGTGGTGGGGAATCCGCCTTATGTGCGACAGGAATTATTGGGAGACATAAAACCGCATCTCGAAAAACACTATGAGTCGTTTGCGGGGACGGCTGATTTGTTCACTTATTTTTATGAAAAAGGAATTAATATTCTAAATCCAAAGGGAATTTTAAGTTACATTACAAATGATTTTAATAAAACTACTTCATCCAAGCCACTGCGAAAGTATTTGACGGAGAAAACGAACTTTATTGCGTTCAGCGATTTTTCGGAAGTAGATGTATTCAAAGGAACAACCACCTATCCCGTCATTCTTACGCTTGGATTGAGTGCAGGCAGTGAGTTTTTATATTGCAAATTTCAGCAAGATGATATTGACGATATTCAAACGGTATTCGACGCTAATTCATACCCCGTGGTTCAGCAATCTTTGGATGCGGAAAATTGGCGGTTCAAATCCAATGGTGTAGCTGCTTTATTTAGTAAAATAACAAAAAATTCCAATATAAAAGAGGTTGCAGGTAAGTGTTATTATGGTATTAAAGCAGGATTAAATGAAGCATTTATAACAGCTGAAAATTATAATTTAGATGAAAATGTAAAGCGTATATTTGAAGGAAAAGATTTGAAAAAATGGAATATTCCAAAATCAGAGAAAAAGTTGGTTATTTTTAAATCAAATTCGACAAAAAATCAATTCGGAGACTTGGATGAAGCTAAAGCATTTGAAAAAATGACCGCTAAATATCCCGAATTAATGAAGCATTTATCTGATTTTGAAACAAAAGCAAAAAAGAGGCACGATAAAGGAGATTATTGGTGGGAATTGAGGAAATGTGCTTATTATGAAATGTTTGAAAAACCCAAAATTGTATTTCCCAATTTACAAAACAACAGCAAGTTTTGTTATGATGAAAGTGGGGCATATATTAATAATCCGGCAGTTATATTACCTACTGAAGATAAAGCATTACTGGCAATACTCAACTCAAAATTAATCTGGTATTTTCTCAATCAAATATGTGTGGTCAGAAGTGGCGGTTACATCGAAGTAAAACCACAATATTTTGAACAAATACCCATTGCAGATTATTCAAAAGTAAAAAAGAAACTAAACAAAAAGGTAGCACTTCAAATTGAAAAAACAATTACGAGTCAATCAAAAATCACCAACTTCCACCGCCGCCTCCAAGACAATTTAGGCATAGAAAAATTCAGTAAAAAACTCCGGCAATTTTGGGAGTACGACT
>ENA-ORXR01000742-ORXR01000742.1-marine-metagenome-genome-assembly--contig:-NODE-742-length-40422-cov-6.956451_pt1 | contig 40422 bp, 18 predicted proteins | sample MGYA00237866_ERZ511479 | MGnify/ENA metagenome assembly ERZ511479
GTCGCCGTCAACGTTACCTGAGTTGGCAAAATATCATTACAATTAATATCTGCAATCGCGGATGGCTGTGCATCAAATACGGGACCTTCGCTATCCCCTAACACATTAAATGTCTGAGAAGTAACCGTGGTATTTCCACACGCATCCGTGGCTGTCCAACGGTACGTAATCGCGTAGCCGCCACACTGATCTTCTGTATACGGATCTACGCTCGCAGTCACATTCGTCGTGCCACACGCATCCGTGGCCGTTAGCGTTTCTTGTATTGGTAATATATCATTACAATTAATATCTGCAATCGCTACTGGACTTGCGTCAAACACCGGGCCTTCGCTATCTTCCAATACATTAAAACTTTGCGTCGTTTCAATTACGTTTCCACAATCGTCCGTCGCTGTCCAACGATAGGTAATTGTATAACCACTACACTGATCTTCTGTATAGGCATCTACACTTGGTACTACAGTTACACTTGCACACGCATCCGAAGCCGTTAGCGTTTCCTGTACTGGTAATGCATCATCACAATTAATATCTGCAATCATTGCAGGTTGTCCATCAAACGTTGGCATTTCCGTATCTGGTTCTACACTAAAACTTTGCGTCGTCTCTATCGTGTTGCCACACGCATCCGTCGCCGTCCAACGATATGTAATCTCGTAGCCGCCACAGTTATCCGTCGTGTAAGTATCCACACTTGGCGTAACCGTTGTTGTACCACACGCATCCGTCGCGGTCAGGATTTCCTGAGTCGGTAAACCATCCTGGCAATTGATATTTGCAATCGTCGCAGGCTGCGCATCAAACACCGGACCTTCGCTATCTCCTAGCACATTAAACGTCTGAGTTGTTTCTGTGGTGTTTCCACAAATATCCGTCGCCGTCCAACGGTATGTAATCGCATAACCACCACACTGGTCTTCTATGTAAGGATCTACGCTCGCAGTCACATTCGTCGTGCCGCATGCATCCGTCGCCGTCAACGTTACCTGAGTTGGCAAAATATCATTACAATTAATATCTGCAATCGCGGATGGCTGTGCATCAAACACGGGACCTTCGCTATCCCCTAACACATTAAATACTCTTACTGTTTCACTCGTATTACCACATGCATCAGTGAGTGCCCAGCGATAAGTAACTTCATAGCCGCCACACTGATTTTCTGTATAAGAATCTACACTCATTGCAACAGTTGCCGATCCACACGCATCATTAGCACCAATATTCTCTTGAATTGGCAAAACATCATTACAATTAATATCCGCAATTTGCGCCGGAGCTCTATCAAGTCTAGGTCCTTCAGTATCAGGTAACACATTGAACGATTGTGTTGCTTCAATTGCGTTACCACAATCATCCGTCGCTGTCCAACGATACGTAATTACATAACCACCACATTGATCTTCTACATAAGGGTCAATTGTTTGCAGAATAGTTACTTCACTACATTTATCTGTTGCAGAAACTGCTTCTGGTGTTGGTAAATTATCACCACAATTAATGTCAGCAATTGCACCAGGCAAATTGAGGAACGTAGGCTTTATCGTATCTGGTCTTGTAAAAAATGTTTGAGTTACCTCATTTAAGTTTCCACAACCATCAAAAGCTGACCACCTGTAAGTTATAAAGTAACCACTACAGTTATCTTCCACGTAAGGATCAATATTTGGCGTAACCACCACATTACTACAATCATCCGTAACTGTCAATGTCTCAATTGCAGGAAGTGGATCACCACAATCTCTATCAGCAATTGGTTTTGGAATACTGTCAAAGGCAGGTCCTTCACTATCAGGTAATACGTTAAACGATCTACTTATTTCTAATTCATTACCACAATTATCTCTGGTAACCCAACGATAAGTAACTTCATACCCCTCACAAACATTCTCTGTAAATGGATCAATCGAAGGTGTTACTGAAACATTATTACAATTATCTGTCACTGTCAATATTTCTACCGGAGGCAGTTGATCACCACAATTTATATCTGAAATTAAATCAGGTAAACTGTCAAAAACAGGTGCCTCATTATCTGGAAGTACATTTATAGTTTGAGTAATTTCTGTGGTATTTCCACATTCATTAGTTGCAATCCAGCGATCTATTATCGTAAACCCTTCACATCTCTCTATTGTGTAAGTATCTCTTCTTTTTTCAACGTTAACAGATTTGCAACCATCGGTCGCTGTATAATCCTCTTGAGTAGGTATAGCATCTACACAAGATATGTTAATATTCGCAACTGGAACAGTATCAAAAATTGGAGCACTTTCGATTGGCAAGACATTAAATGCCTGACTCACCTCAGAAGTATTTCCACATGCATCAGTAGCAACCCAACGATAAACAATCGCAAAACCATTACAATTATCTTCTACATAATTAATGGATGGGGTAACTATTACCGAGTTACATTCATCAGAGGCAGTCAACGTTTCTTGAACTGGCAAATCTGCAATACAATCAATATCATTAATTGCAATAGGCTGTACATCAAAAGCAGGACCGTCTGTATCCGGTAGGATATTAAACGTTCGAGTAGCCTGCGTTATATTACCACACGCGTCGGTCGCTATCCAGCGGTACGTGATGGCGTAGCCCGCGCAATTGTCTACGGTGTATGCATCTACCGAACCAGTTACCGTCGTTGTTCCACAGTCGTCCGTAGCCGTTAAGGTTTGCTGGGTTGGTAAAGCGTCGTTACAGCTAATGTCCGATATAGCATTTGGCTGATTGTCAAACACTGGACCTTCACTATCACCTAACACGTTAAATGTTTGGGTCGTCTCCGCTGTGTTTCCACACGCATCGCTCGCCGTCCAGCGGTATGTGATTGCATAGCCGCCACACTGGTTTTCTGTATAAGGATCAATACTCGCCGTTACAGTTGTTGTCGCACAGGCATCGCTGGCTGTTAACGTCTCCTGGTTTGGTAGTGGATCATTACAACTGATATCACTGATATTTGCTGGCTGATTGTCAAACGTTGGTGATTGTGTATCTGGCAACACATTAAACGTTTGGGACACTTCTGTTTCGTTTCCACAATCGTCTCTTGCGATCCAGCGGTAGGTTACTGCGTAACCCGCACAATTATCCGCTACATACGGATCCACTCTAGGATTTACAATCGAACTGCCACACGCATCGGTGGCCGTCAATGTTTCCTGAACTGGTAAATTAGCATCACAACTGATATCTGCAATCGCATTAGGCTGCGCATCAAACGCAGGTCCTTCCGTATCTGGCAAAACGTTAAATGTCTGCGTCGTTTCTATTATATTTCCACAATCATCCGTCGCTGTCCAGCGGTAGGTGATCGCGTAGCCCGCACAGTTGTCTTCCGTGTAAGTATCTACACTTGGTACGACACTTACATTTGCGCATGCATCGCTGGCAGTTAATATTTCTTGCGTTGGTAACGCATCATTACAACTGATACTCGCAATCGTCGAAGGTTGTGCATCGAAGGTTGGATCGGTATCGTCTGCTATTACATTAAATGACTGTACCGTTTCGGTGGTGTTGCCACAATCGTCCGTGGCCGTCCAACGATACGTAATCGTATATCCTGCGCAGTTGTCTTCGGTGTAAGTATCAACGCTTGGAGTTACCGTGGTCGTGCCACAGGCATCCGTGGCCGTCAATGTTTCCTGGACGGGTAAGCCGTCCTGGCAATTAATATTCGCAATCGTAGCAGGTTGTGCATCGAATACGGGGCCTTCACTGTCTGGTAAAACATTGAATGTTTGCGTCGTCTCCGTTGTATTGTTACACGCGTCGGTCGCCGTCCAGCGGTACGTGATGGTATAGCCCGCGCAATTGTCTGCTGTGTACGTGTCTACCGAACCAGTTACCGTCGTTGTTCCACAATCGTCCGTGGCCGTTAAGGTTTGCTGGATTGGTAAAGCGTCGTTACAGCTGATGTCCGATATGACATTTGGCTGCGCATCAAATATTGGAGCCTGATTATCGGGTAACACATTAAATGTCTGCGTTACATCCGCTGAGTTTCCACAATCATCTGAAGTCGTCCAACGATACGTTACAATATAACCACCACACTGATTTTCTGTATAAGGATCAATACTAGGTGTTACATTTGATATCCCACCACAATCATCTGTGGCTGTTAGATTTTGTTGAAGTGGTAAAGGATCCTTACAGTTTATATTTGAAATTGCATTAGGTGTAGCATTAAATTTTGGGGCTTCTCTATCTGGTAATACAGAAAAAGATTGCGTAGTGACTGTTTCATTTCCACAGTCGTCTGATGCAATCCAACGATAAGTTACAGTATAACCATTACAATTATCTTCTACATATGGATCTACTCTTCCGACTACAGTTGCTGCACCACAGTCATCTCGAGCTGTTAAAATCTCCTGATCAGGAAAAGTACCATTACAAGAAATATCTGCTAAAAGGTTTGGTTGGCTTTCAAAAACAGGCTTCTGAATATCAGGTAATACGTTGAAAACTTTTGAAGTCTGAGCAGTATTTCCACAATCATCGGTAGCAATCCAACGATAAGTAATTTCATAACCAATACAGTTATCTACTGTAAAAGGGTCGACACTTTCTGTTACCAAAACATTTCCGCAACCATCGCTAGCTGTTAAGGTTTGTTGCAAGGGAAGATTATCGCTACAGCTAATATCCGCAATTGTTGCAGGTTGTGTATCAAACACAGGATCTGTATCATCCGCTAACACATTGAAAGTCTGTGTCACCTCTGTTGTATTATTACAAGCATCCGTGGCTGTCCAGCGATACGTGATTGTGTAGCCTGCACAATTGTCTTCCGTGTAACTGTCTATACTTGGCGTAACCGTGGCCGTTCCACACTCGTCACTCGCTGTTAACACTTCTTGAATCGGTAAATCATCTCCGCAGTTGATTGCCGTGATCGCAGCAGGTTGTGCATCGAAGGTTGGACCTTCAGCATCCGCTAACACATTGAAAGTCTGCGTTACTTCGGATGTATTAGCACAAGCATCCGTGGCGATCCAACGGTAAGTGATTGCGTAGCCACCACATTGATTTTCGGTATAACTATCTACACTCGGCGTTACCGTTGCCGTTCCACACGCATCCGTTGCCGTTAAAATTTGTTGGGTTGGTAGATTTTCTTCACAACCGATGTCGGAAATCGTCGCAGGTTGTGCGTCGAATGCAGGACCTACATTGTCCGCAACTACACTGAAAGTCTGCGTTGTTTCGGTGGAATTTCCACATGCGTCCGTTGCTGTCCAGCGGTACGTAATATCGTAACCACCACACTGATTTTCTGTATAAGCATCTACACTTGGTGTAACCGTCGCTGTTCCACATGCGTCACTTGCCGTTAAGTTTTCCTGAACAGGAAGTACATCTCCGCAACTAATATTACTAATCGTTGATGGTGTATTGTCAAACGTTGGTGCTACACCGTCCGCTAGCACAGAAAAACTTCGGGTTACCTCCGTTTCATTATCACAGTTATCCGTAGCAATCCAACGATATGTTATTGTATATCCAGCACAATTATTTTCTACAAATGGATCAACTCGTTGTGTAACCGTTGCGTTTCCACAGCCATCACTAGCAGTGAGTACTTGCGGGATTGGCAAGTCATCACCACAGTTAATATTAGGTATAGAAGCTGGCTGGGTGTTAAAAGTAGGTCCACCACTATCAGTTACCGTAATGTGTTGCCCGGCAGAAGAACTATTTCCACAGTCATCCGTAGCTACATAATACCTCGTAAAAGATTTGGGGTTGGTACAAGCGGTATTAATATTTACATCATAATCCAAGAAGTTAAATCCACCAGATCCACCTCTAAGAGCGGAGATCGTCCAGGTACCATTTAACGCACCCGTGAATTCACTAAAACAATTTACAAAACTAGTAGCCGCTGGATGTCCGGTAGTTGTACCACCGTGTGGTGTAAAATTACCATCTCCTTCAGGAATAAACTCATCATTATTCCAAGTAGGATGATTGTTTGCACAATCATAGAAAGTAGGATTATAAACTTCAAATCCAACATCTCCGTCGGAACATTCTCCAGTAGAACAATGATCACCGACCAAAATAATTGCCTCTCCATTCGGAGCAATTAACAAAAATTCTGCTCTACCCTTTCCAAAACGTGTTTGAAAACCAATGGTGATATCCTGTAAATAAGAAGCGTCCAGATTATCATAACCAGCCAAGTCAAATGTAAAGCCAATAGCAGTATTTGTAATTCCAGTGTTAGGGGAACCATTATAATTATCAGTATCTACTCCTGAATCAGGAAGACTCACCTGTGTAATCGTTATATTTGAACTACATTCATCGGTAGCCGTAACTGCTGCTGGTTCAGGAATATTCTCACAGTCTACCGAGATATCGTTTGGCACACCGGAGATGACCGGATCATTATCGTCTACAATAGAGATTACTTGAACAGCGGTCGCAGAGTTACCACAATCATCCGTTGCGATCCATGTTCGATTAATTAATTTTTCACTGTCACAATCACCGGGAATTTCGTTGTCACGATAAGTGAGTATTACCGGATTAGGGCAATTATCAGTGGCGGTTGGTTCGAGAACCGGTAGTGTATCTGTACAACTTACGGGCGGTACTACAGGAACATCCGTAAAAGTAGGAGGCGTATCTTCACAAGCAATAAATAGCAAAGAATCTTTATTGTTTTCGAAATCACATTCTCCAACTGAAGTAGTGGGGAAGTCATTGTCTAAATTAAACGGAGGTGGTAATGAACCATCATCATTTCCAACAATATAGATAGTAAATGGAGGTGTAAATGCGGAAAAGTCCATTCCAAAAGTCTGTAAAATAGAAGAACCAGGAACAATTGCTTCATCGGTATGAAACGTATCGACAAAGATCGCAGCAGTTGTTTCAGGATCTCCAATATAAACAGCAACTGGTGTTCTAGGAGGAAAAGTCAGGTCACCATCATTAGTTAATTCTATATTAATTATAACGTTAGATAAATCACTTTCACAATCATCTATTTCAATATCGATAGCATCCGTTTGAATATTGGCAGCAGGAAAAATAGGTTCGCCATCATTATTAAATGGTCCAACTTGCTTTAGGAAAATATTTAATCTACCCGTGGCTCCCGGAGGCGGACTTCCTACCAGCTGGTGCTGTTGCTGTTGAACAGGAATAGTCATATCATTATTAATATTGACAATAAAATAAGGATACTGGTTCCATATATTTCGGGTAGGAACCCAAGGAAAATCCAGTGCGTGAAACGTTTTCATAAAGCCAAACCGAGCGTAGGTTCCCGCACCACAAGAACATGCTATTTCAGATTCATTATCATTGTCAACATCTACAACGATAGGATATTCTGCTCCAGTTACGGACCCACAAGGGAAAGTAGCCAAGTTCACACCAGAAGGTCCGGAAATAATTCTTAAGTTGGTTTCATCCCGGTATACTACTTCATTGATACCATCTCCATTAAAATCGAAAGAAGTTGCTCCGGTGAGTCCAGAACGGTCAGAAGTAATGATACTCCAAACAACTCCTCCAGTTCCATTTATATTAATCGTGTAATCATCCACAACTTGAAAAACACCATTACCACAAACACCTAATTCAGGGCGATTATCACCATCAAAATCAGAGATGGTTACATTACTAACTGATCTTCTAAAAGCTCCGGAAGGTGCAGCAGTAGTTACTGTATGTGTACTACCAATTTGGGTAGCCGTTTGTAAATCCCACACATATAAGTAAGATCCATTACTAGTCGTGTAAGTGATTACTGCATCTAAATCTCCATCCAAGTCATAATCAGCGATGGAAGTCATCCCGTCGGGTAATCCGTTTGGTGCCTGTCTGGCAACAGTCATTGTTCCCGTAGCAATATTAACAGTATACACTTGGTTACCAGCTACCAATTCCAGGCCACCACAATCACCACAGTCCCCATCGGGGAGTACATCGACTGCTACCGGGTAAGAATGCGGATGCGAGTGCCCAGAATAAATATCATAAAGAAAAGACCCAATGGAATTACTACCACCCGTAGCAATACGCTGTCCGGTAACGGCATTATAGATTTCGTTGGCAATATACACTTCTGGTACACCATCTTCATTAAAATCAGCGAGTGCCGTAGAAAAATCCTCCGCAAACCATTGACGATTCGTTGGTAGTCCAGCGGTAACCCTTTGATTGGATGTCCATTGTAATTCAAATGTTCCGGTACCTGTTCCATTTGGATTTACTCCTGCTGGATTATATTCGTAAGAAACCAAGCGTCTAAAGTTAGCGTCTACACCAGATACGATATAAAAAAATTCGGTTAGTCCATCCCGGTCTGTATCTCCAATTGAAAATCCTTTTGTGAAGGAAGATATGGGAAGTGTGTTGGGTTGGAATTTGGTATCACCGTTTGCTCCGTCAAAAATGTAGAACATATTAGGTACAGAAAAATCAGTTCCAATATCCCGAATTGCGAGTACTTCTGAGGCGTCCCGGTTGTCATCCATTTCACCAACAACAAAAGGGACCAGCGTATTGACATTATCTGTTGATGCCCATTCTTCTTCAATATCAAAGTTAGGAATCACGGGTGGTGTGTATTCACATTCCGGTTCACAAAGTTCGAGTAGATTGGTATTATCACAAGGACAATCTCCATCATATCCATCAATCAGGCCATCACAATCGTTGTCAATTTCATCATCACAAATTTCTGCGGTTACACAAAGAATATTACAAGCACAAGCGTTGTCTTCACAATCCGTCGCACCATCTCCATCATCATCAATTCCGTTGCCGCAAATTTCGGGAATAGCGCAAGGTTGCGTAGTAATCTGTAGCTGCCAGGCATTTAATTTTCCATTATCAGCAGAGGGATAAGTATCAATTATTTCGAGTGTCCAGGTACCACCGGAATTTTGTCCAATAAAAGCAGCCAGCAATCCAACTGGTTGGTATGATTGATTATCAGTTGGTGGACAAGGCCAGGTATTTGGTGGGGAAAGCGATTGGTCATCAAAACCAATTCGTATGTTATTTTGACTCCAACAGGGACGCAGCATTAGATTGACCACAGTCCCCTCAGGGCTACGCAAACGAATATTCATATCATTGACCCAACTATGGTCGATATTAAGGTTCAGTATATTGACATCCTGGATGCATTCGTTGGTAGGAACAAGAATGGTAGAGGTATGAGGCGAAGGACTGCCATCAATCCTTTCGCCTACGTCCGTACTTGTGTAGGTAGTAGTTAGTACCTCTAAATCCGGTAGGGATTTATTTAGGTCATAACTATTCTCGCTATTGATTCTGCTAGGACTTAAGATAGCCAATAGAATCACTACTACTAAAATGTAAATCTTCTTACACATATATTCCCGGTCAAGTGATAAATAAAAGGTCCGCAGTTATAAGCTTAGGGGGGTACGCAGAATACTGAAGACAGAGATTTTATCCGTTATCTCATCTATTATCTGCCCCAAAGGGATTAACCAGTCGGTATTTTCTATGAGTAAGGAAGCAATAGTTGTGCCTAAATATATTTTTTAATTTTATATGTAAAAAATCCTGACGATTTCTATGTGAGAAATTAAAAAAAAAAAAGCCACTCTGGAATAGAGTGGCTTTGCTGATCATTTATGTTTCAAAGTAAAGGAGAATAAGTGACAGTATAAATAGTGTTTAATACCAATAAAATAATTATACACCACTATTTTGGGGCTATTTAGTTGACAATGGTTTTTGGTATGCATTTCAAATTGTTGATCTTTTCCTAGAGAATAAGAACAGCTGATTAGTGGTTAGTGATTAGTTAATCGGTCCTTCCAACGCATAGGTATCGCCCTCTAAAGTATTTGAAAAACTCAAAAAAGACCGCAGAGAAAGTTGAGTTAACAGATCAACGCAGGAACAAGGCATTGCCTTGTTCCTGCGTTGATCAATATGCCCAGTAATTTAATCGCCATTCCTAACAATAATCCGGGTAACGTTATTACTTTCTTTATTTTGCATGTTTATAAAATAAGTTCCAGCTGAAAAGGAGCCACTATTTACCGGAATAACAAATGCATTCTGATTGATAAAAACTTCCTTTTGAAAGACCAATCTTCCAAAAAGATCATAAATATTGAGATTCATTTCTCCGTAAAAGCCAGTCATATATATCTCAAAATTTTCTGAGGCCGGGTTGGGAAATACCTTTATGTTTTCATTATCTACGATATTTTCTAGCCCTACTGTATTGCAATTTGAAAAGTCGATATTTATTTCGTTAGAAGAAACCGATTGAGCAGTTGAACACTCTTCGGTCACTAATAATACCGCAGTTATTATGTCTCCTTCTGTTAAATTATCTATTGTAAAAAACTCTCCACTATTACCTGTAGTCAAACCATTTATCAACCACTCAATTTCCGGGTTAATTCCTTCCTGAGCGATACTGGCCGAAAAATTAAGCACGTCTTCCATACAGATACTATCTTGCGCCAGAGAGATAACAATAGAAGGATCAATTACATCAGTGACTTCTAATAGTAAAGTTTCAGAGGTTACTGTATTCTCAACTAGACAATTTTCATCACTGGTTACGGTACAAGTAATTTCTATATCATTGATCAGCGTTTGTTCCAAAGCAGGAGCATTATTGTCGACGACTGCTGTTCCATTAACCATCCAGAGATAAGTTAAATTTTCTCCTCCATTTTCCGTCATAGCAGTAAAGTTGATCGTTTCGCCAGTACATGATGTTTGGTTTTCTGCATTGACCGTGACAACTAAAGGCTGAAGCGCTACCACATCAATAGAGACACTTTCGGAAAGCACCGGATCGGGTGATGCGCAGTTAGAAGAGGAAACTACACTTGCAGTGATGAGGTCGCTGGAACTTAATTCGTCAAGAATTAAAGATGTTTCTCCATTTCCTACTTCTACACTATTTAAAAACCATTGAATATTCGGATTACTGCCGCCATCCACAATTTGTACTGTAAACGTAGCTGATTCATTTTCACAAACCTCAACAGCATTGGTCAAGACAGAAACTGCAGGAATTACTAATTCTACAAAACCAATACTAAGAGCCTCCGAAGTAATTGTGTTCGTAGACAAACAAGATTCAGAAGCGGTAATTTGACAATTGATCTCGTCTGCTTCGGTCAAATCCGTTGTCATATAACTGGATGAGTTATTTCCTGTTTCGGTACCATTTATCAACCATTGATAATCCGGATTACTTCCCGCGTTGGTTGGGTTTGCGGTAAAGATGACCATCTCACCTTCACAAATAGTCGTAACATTGGCGGAAATACTTATAGCTAGCGGGAGAACAGGTGCTACCTGAACAGCTATTTCACTAGTTGTAATCGTATTGTTTGACAGGCAGGTCTCAGAGGAAGCAACCAGAAGACTTATGTTATCCCCATCATTTAGGTTATCACTGGAAAAAGTTGCGATATTATCGCCCACTCCGCTTCCATTTAGCAGCCACTGATAGGTAGGATTGGTTCCACCGTTGATGATCGTGGAAGTAAAACTTATCAGGTCACCAGTACAGGTTTCGGTTTGATCGGCGGTAATTTCAGCGGAAAGTGTCAGAAGTGGATTGACATCTATTTCGACTGGATTGGAGACAACGGTATTTTCTTCCAGACAAGGTTCAGTGGAAGTTATCCGACAACCAATCTGATCATTGTCACTCAAATTATCGGTGATAAAGGTGGATATGTTCTCGCCAACTTCGGTTCCATTAATTAACCATTGATAAGTAACACTTGATCCACCATTAAGATTTACAGCAGTAAAGTTTACCGACTCACCAGCACAAATTTCTGTTTGGTCCGCTATAATTTCGATAGAAAGTGCCTGAAGTGCACTGATATCTATTTCGATTGGATCGGAGACAACGATATTTTCTTCCAGACAAGACTCAGTAGAATTTATCCGGCAACGTACCTGATCATTGTTATTTAAACTATCAGTGGTAAAGGTGGACATATTTCCTCCTACTTCAGTTCCATTTACTAACCATTGATAAGTAACACTTGATCCACCATTGAGATTTACGGCAGTAAAGTTTACCGACTCACCAGCACAAATCTCCGTTTGATCCGCCGTAATTTCGATAGAAAATGGCTGGCGTGTATTTACGGTTATTGTGACTGGATCAGAGACGACAGTATTCTCTTCCAGGCATTGCTCACTAGAAGTTATGCGACAACTAATTTGATCATTATCGTTCAGATCATCTGTGATAAAAGTATACATATCTGCGCCTACTTCAATTCCATTGACCAACCATTGATAAGCAGGATTGGGTCCGGTATTTTGAGAGATTACTGAAAAGTTGGCCGTTTCCCCCTGACAAATATCCTGGCTACCAGAACTAACCATTACGTTCATATTAACAGTCTCCGTAACCTCCAACATAATTTCGTTGGAGAACACAGGCTGTGAAATAGCACAAAGTTCAGAAGAGATAATTTTTGCTTCGATTACGTCACTACTGCTCAAATCATTTAGAGTTAGTGTAGTCGTGTTTTGGTTAATGATCGCACCATTTTTTAACCAATCGATTTGCGGTGCAGGTCCTCCGTTAGTAATATTGGCAGTAAAGGTAGCCTGATCCGCACTACAAATTTCAGCAGCGTCTGCCATAATATCAATCGTAGGTGTAACTCTATCGGTTACCTCTATAAAAATACTATTAGAAAATACCAGTTCGGTGGTTACGCAAACTCTGGATGAGGTAAGCACACATCTCACTTCGTCTCCGTCAGATAAAGACTGTGTCGTATAGGTAGTTTGATTCAAACCAACCTCGTCATCATTTCGGAGCCACTGATAGGTCGGATTTTCGCCTTCAAAGGCCATGGAATTGATATTGAAAGTCACGGGTGTATTGGCGCAAATATCTTCTCTGGATGCGCTTATATCGAAAGCAGGTGTAGCAAATTCTGTTGCCGTAAGTAACACAGTATCAGTGGTTAGTATTTCACCAATTGCGGTTATAATTTCTAAATAATACGCTCCGGTATCACCAAGAACTAGGTTATTAATAAAAAGGTCTTCTCTGTCCTCGCCCGGAAGCGGTTGTCCATTTTTGAACCATTGGTAACTCAACGGATCGGTACCATTGGTTTGAGTATTAAAAAAAACGTCTTCAAATTCACATACATTCTGCGAAAGTGGCTGCATGGCAAAATTGGTAGGAACGTAGACACTATTGTTAAGTTCAAAAACGCCCATATCCACGGTTCCGTTCAGAATTCGGATCATACTATCTATATCGTAAGAGATATCGTTGTCTAAAACAATCTGATTTTCTCCCGCATCAACCGCAGGAGAACCCGGTTGTAAGCGGAAATCGAAATTAGCAGCATCCACAAATAGCGGATCCTGATTATAAATAAGGCCTGCACCACAGAACAGAGAATCATTATCATCCAATTGAACGATATCTTCACAATCTGAAGCATGGACCATTGAGTTGTATAGTTTCATGGTTGGGGTACCACTTCCACTCATATGAAAAATGGGATTATGGTTGGCGGTATTTCCGAAGAAAATATTGTTATACATGGTAACTTCCATGTCGCCTTCAGTAGACTCATTGCAATAAACAGCCCCACCAGTGTTGGCAGAATTTTCGTAAAAAACGCAATTAAAAAGTACGGGCCTTGCTTTGCCACCACTGGCAAGCGTATAGACCGCACCAGAAGATTTACCGTAATTATCCACAAATAAGCAGTTGCCAAAAACAGGTGCAGCAAAACCAAGCGAATCTTTTGAAAAGCTATAAACAGCCCCCGCGATACTGGTACCAGTATTTTCCCTAAAAGTAGAATTGAGAATTCGGGGAGCAGACGTTCCACCAAATCCATTATTATAGATCGCTCCACCAAAAATAGAGGTATTATCCTGAAAGAAACAATGGTTAACAAGCGGGTTTGATTTTCCCAGTTGAAAACTACCATCATTAAAAATAGCGCCTCCACTGCGGATGGCATAATTTCCAGTGAAAGAACAATTTAGAATGGCAGGATTAGCACTTCCACCGCTGCGACCATCGTTATAGATCGCTGCTCCGTAAGCATCTGCGAAGTGATTTATAAACTTACAGTTTTGAATAACCGGATTGGATTTAGAAGATCCACGGTTGTAAATTCCTGCACCACTGCGACCGGAACTTTCAGCACTAGACAGATCATCATTAGCGGAGCCGTCTCTGATCGTAAAACCATCAATGATGGTCGTACTGTCTACATTTTCGAAATACACGATGGTAAAAGAATTACTGTCGGGCTGACTGTCCTGATTGATATCTCCACTAAGAATGGTTTCGTTATTTATCCAATCTCTCTGCGTTCGCTGGGTTTCTGTCCCAGCAAAACCACCGTATACCTGCACTTGATTTGGAATCTCGAAGCGGTCCTCCCGATCATCCTGATCGCAGTCACTGCATTCGTCGGGACGATACGTACCAGCTGCTACCCATATTTCGTCACCAGGTTGGGCTGTCAGCAATATCTCACTCAGGTCACCTGCTGCCTGATTCCAGGCGGTACCATCTCCAGTGCCGTTCTCGGAGATATAGATAATTTGAGCAGAAAGGGGGAAATACAAGAATAATGCAAGCATGGAAAGCATTGCAACTCGATTTGTCATGGGAATATTATTTAAATAACTGAATATCAACGCATTAAGGCAATAAAATTGTCTCAAAATGAATTCAGGGGCCGAAATAACTATACAAAGTTAAGCAATCGTAGAACAAATTGCTAAATACAAAAGGCTTATTTGACTGATATCTAGTACTTTATAGAAAAAACAATGAATATCGACATACTACTGGACATTTTTTCCAACTTTAATCCCCACCCTGAAGGAGTAGCTTCAAACCCGCGCAAATGTCCAGCAAGTATGGTCAGTTTTGATTTTTCAGCCCTTAATTCGCATATTTTATTTGTAAATCGTTGTCATTATCTCAAAAGCGTAATATTCCCCTTTTCAGTATAATCATCGCCATTGGCACAACGAACTCTAAGGTAATAAGCATACACATCTGACCCTAGCTTTTTTCCTTTAAATCTACCATCCCAGCCATTATCGAGTGAGTTGGATTCAAATACTTTTTCTCCCCATCGGGTATAAATCATAAAGAATACCTCCTCTACTGAAAAAGCAGCTCTTAAATAAACCATATCATTAAATCCGTCATTATTTGGTGTAAACGCGTTTGGAAAGAAAATAAATGGCCTATTGCATTCTGGTGTTAAAACTGTAATCGTAATCCGTTGCGTAGTTGTACAACCATCTCCATCCGTAAGTGTAACAGTATAGGTAGTCGTTTCGTCAGGAGTAGCCTCTGGATTAGCAATAGTATTATCATCCAAAGAATTTGCGGGTTCCCACAAGTAAGTGTATTCATCACTCTCGGAGATCAACAGTTCGGCAGATTCTCCTCTAAAAATAGTATCTCTGTCCGTATCTGTCGTGACAAAATCGCTTAAATCAGTGACCAACACTTCGGTTGTAGCCGTTTCAGAACAACCAAATTCGTTGGTCGTTATTAATTGATAGGCTTGATCAGACGAAGGATTAACGGTAATATCTGACGAATCTGCGGCAGCCTCGATAATCCCCATGGCTGGCATCCACTGATTGGTAAATTCAATACCCATATCCAGTGAAGTTTGAGAAGTAATATTTACGGGTGTACCCAGACAGGTGGATACTTCCTCCAATATTGTTAGAGCAAAGGTAGCGTTTCCGATATTTACCGTTTCGGTAGAAGGACAACCAAATTCGTCAATGTACTGAATGGTGATTGTTTGTACCTCTCCACTCACATCCCCTACGGGAAGCGATATTGTTTCTCCGCTACCTAGCTGCAGGCCTGTTTCGTCAAAATAATTTATAACGGATACACCAGGTCCGCCAGCGTTGAGGGTGACCTCACCCGCTTCACAAATAAAATTATCTGCGGGGATTTCCAGATCCATTAATTCACCAGGAACCATAAAGTCGATTATTTCTGTATTTGAACAAATTCCGGCACTATCAGAGATCATTACTGTAAAGATTTCATTGGTTCCCGCGGGCGCGTTAACGAAAGGGTTGGGTGCCGTGGGATTATCCAGAAATTCGACAGGAGACCATTCGTATACCAAATTTTCGTTGGCATCATTATTTAAAGCAGCTGGTACTCCAGCACAAGTAGTAATGGAATCCAAAAGATTAATTGTCAGGTCGGGCACCATGATCGTAGAAGTCACCGTGGTGGTACAACCAAATTGATTGGTAACCGTTCCGGTAATTATGGTATTGCCCGGTTCTGTAATATTAATAGTAGGACTTCCCGTATCGCCACCATCAATAATTGAAGCGGCTGGTTCCCAGGTATAGGATAAAATATCATTTGGGTCCAGGTTATCAATGCTTAATTGTGTAGGTGCTCCAAGACAAGCAATCGTTGTGTCATCCAATGCTACTTCCGGGGCGCTGCTCATGATATTGATCGCCTGCACAGTGGTACATCCAAAAGAATCTACGACCGTTAAAAACACTTCCGTATTGTCTCCGGAAAGATTTAGAACAACTTGCTCGCTATCTCCAATTAGATTTCCATTGGCATCCGTCCAGCTATAAACGAGTCCATCAAGATTTGTGTTGGCGCCAATTATAACAGGGGAGGTACAAATCATGGTATCTGCGGGCATCCCGAAAGTTATGGGTGTAGGTGCTTCAATTGTGGTTGTTGAAATACCAGTACAACCATTTTCATCGGTAACCGTCACCGTATAATTTCCTCCGGGCAAATCACCAAGATTGGCATCGACCTCCTCATTGCTCCAGTTGTAGTTTAACATCCCTTCTCCTCCGATTACCGTACTATTTATCGCACCATTTCCAGTACTATCACATTCTACATTGATGCCTTCCAGCATTACCTGCAAAGGATAGGAGTCATCAGATACATCAAAATTTTCGATAACAGCACAACCATTATTATCCGTAAGCGTAAGGTTATAGCTGCCAGCTTCCAGATTGGTTAGTAGCAATGGATCATTGCCAGCGTTGGCATTGGCAGACCATTCATAATTATAATCGCCCGAGCCACCGATGGTAGAAACTACTTCAATTCCTCCTGGATTTAAACAGGTCATATCGACAATTGCCAAATCCAGATCAATTTGTGGAACTGGTAAAATCACGAAGCAGGTGCTCGTTGTTAATACATTATTTATATCATAAACCAACGCACAGTATTCACCTGCAGGAAGTTCTCCATTTTGATAGGTATTACCATCTGCATCTACTATTACAATTCTTTCTGGTCCGTTAAAGTCTGGTGTCAATTCCAGATCAAAATCTATCTGGCCTTCGTTGCCACCGGCACAAAGAACAGGGCTGATATTACTAACACTGATGACCGCTAAGCCGGAAGTATTATTTAATACAAAAATAATTCTGGTTTCACAACCCGTATCTAAATCCGTAACTATTATGGCATATAATCCTGCAGGTAAATCATCGCGGGTAGCATCCATCCCCCAGCTATAACTATAATTTCCAGAACCACCAGTCACTCCAATTGTAGCTGATCCATCGCTCATCCCAACATCAGGGTTGTTGTTAATGGTCACATTGGCCATCAAATTGCTGGTCTCTTCAATCACCACTGTCTGAACGTCAAAACATTCAGGGTTAGCGGGGTCAACGATGGTCACCTGATATACACCAGCATTTAGATCATCGCGATTGGCTTCCAAACTACCGTCATTCCAGGTGTAGCTATAGTCCGCAGGCGTAAGCGTAGCGGTTCCATTATTGTTACTACAATCTGCGGGCGTAGTAGCAATTTCAGTTTGTGGACCATCGCTATTGCCAACTGTAAAAATTTCTATAAGCATACAAGTTGGATCAGTACTATCAGTGATTGTAACCGTATAAGTTCCAGCGGATAATGTATCTGCTACATTACCAGCACCCACATTATCCGACCAACTAAACATATATCCTGTTGAACCTCCCGCTACGTTGACAGAAGCGCTTCCATCCATATTTCCACAAGTAGCTTCAATGATTACTACACTTTCTAGTACTGGTGGCTGACAGTTACAATCTTTGGATAAGTTTAATCCATTAATTACAACCGCACATCCTTTCGCGTCGGTAACCGTAACATTGTAAATACCAGCCATTAAGCCTGTTCTGTTTTGAGGATCATCTATACCGGGCAAGTCAGACCAGTCAAAAGTATATCCTCCATTTCCACCTCCGAGATCCGTAAGGGTAATAGAGCCATCTGGTGCGCAACCTTCCGGAAGGATCGCTACGTCCAGGTCAATTTGTAAAACTTCAGAAACGGTAAAACATGTTCCACCAGCCAGACAACCATTTGCGTCCAAGATACTGATACAATAATCTCCGGGTGCCAGGTTACCATTCATTACTGCGTTTCCGTTTATATCAGATATCCCTACATTTACCGGAAGTGCAAATCCTGTTTCCGTGGCAACGGTAAAATCTGCTATTCCATTATCACTACCAACACAAGTAGTAGTAACTGGCGCGTTGAGAGTAACAGTAGCTTTTGGTACATTATCTGCGAGTATAATACTTTTAGACTTTGTACAACCTGTCGGTCCACTATCCGTAACCGTTACCGTATACAATCCGGCAGGTAAATCGGTTCTGCTACTTTCAGTTGATCCGTCCATCCATTCATAGCTATAAATAAAACTACCACTTCCTACCAGTACTCTGAGCGCGCCATTCGCCTGATTACAATCAGGTTGATTATCTACTTGAAGTTCTACCATTAACGGATTTACTGTTTCAATAAAAACAGTAATCACATCGGTACAGTTATTTATCGTATCGGTCACGGTGACAAAACATTCACCAGCCATTAAAGACGTCGCATTGTTGCCCGTTTCACCATTACACCAGGTGTACACTAATCCAAAAGGGCTGATGGTCGCGGTACCATTCGCCTCATTACAAGTAGCCGGGGTGGTAGAAACGATTTCGACCATTGGACCGTTGGCATTCGCTACTGAAAAAGTTTCTGTAATGGAAGGACAATCAAGTGAACTATTATTTTTGATAACCACGGTATAAACACCACTGGCAATATTTTCAGCAATATTAGAATTACTGACGTTGGGTGTCCAGACGTAGGAAAAGTCAGTTTCTGTACCTAACAAAGAGATGACAGCCGTACCATTGCTTTCATTACAATTCGGTTCGATGATGACCAGACTTTCAATAATCGGCAGCTCACAAGGCGTGTCACATATTATCACTGTAACGGAAGTACCCGACGCATCTAAATCTGCACAAGTATTTGTACCATTAATTATACTAAGAAGATTAGTTGCGGTAGAACTCCCCAGGTTGAGGATAGATAAATTAAGAAAATTATCATCACTATTATCTGAGGTCTCGGCTACCAAAGTATGAATGGTATAAAGTGCCGGATCACTTACGGCGAATTCGGGAGCATCACTAATTGCAATAATTGTCAAATCATTGGTAGTCGTAAGAACATACGTTATTTCATAATTTCCAGGAACAGTTATATCACCATTTGGCGTAGCTGAAATAACTGCGCTTCCATTTTCCAGGCAAACTGGAGATGATTGATTAAGCGTGAGGGTTCCGGCATCCGCGGTACAGGTAAAGGGAACACAATCATCCACTATGATGAGATTCGTTAAAGATGCGGTACATCCACCTTCATCAGTTACCGTCACACTGTAATTACCAGGGGCTAAATTTATTGCAGTAGAACCGGTTTGGCCATCCGACCAAAGGAATTCAACGGGATAGTCACCGTTCTCCAGATCGGTATTAATCATCCCGTTACTTTCCTCACAATCAGCCTCTGTAATGTTGGTGATTGTAAATATTAATGGTAAAGGTTCAAGAATTTTTATACGTTCTACCCCAGTACAACCATTCGCATCCGTGACGGTTACGAAATATATACCACCAGACAAGTTGGTAGCAGTTTGCGTCGTTTGCATAGCGGGATCACTCCACAGATAAGTATATGGTAAATCTCCACTCATGGCGGCAGCGTAAGCCGTACCATTGGCATCACCACTACAAGTCAGGTCGGTACCAGTGGTCATAATCCAGATTCCTTCCGGAGAAGATTCTATGGTTTCTTCACCTGTAATTGTACAACCATTTGCATCAGTAACCGTAAGGTTATAGGTGCCCGCCATTAATCCATCTACCAAAGATCCATCATAATTGTTGCCCGCATTATCCTGCCAGGCATAAGTGTAAGGCGTATAACCACCTTTTGCTTCCGCGTTTACTTTTCCATCCATGCTGGACCCGCAGGTAGCAAAATTAGAAGAAGTTTTTAGTTCCATCGCTGCAAAAGGACCAAAAATATAAGCGATATCTGTGTCAGTATTTCCTTCTGCATCAGTAACTGTCACTTCATATTCTCCCGGCGCCAATCCCGTTATGGTTTGGGTATTTCCACCATTACTCCATTGGTAAGAGAAGGGAGCGACCCCGTCGTTTGGCGTAACTGTGGCCTCGCCATTTTCTTCACCAAAACAAATAATATTGGTCCCATCCGCATCTGCCCATAGAGCGAAGTCAGTAAAATTGCTGGCCATGCTTGTTCCAACCAAAAACAATACTAATCCAGAAAGCATACTGCACTTCAGGACCGTATTCCTTCCGTTTTTCAATTTGTTAATATTTGAATTCATAATTTTTCTTTTAGTCTGTTCCAGGTGGAATTATTTTAGCTGACAAGGATTTTTGGTAATCTTTACGTTTACAACTTCTACCCGCCGATCCTTGGCTGCGCTGACATTGGTAATGGCTTCTTTTTTATAACATCCACGACAAGCATTTTCATCTCCCTGAGGAGATTCTGTCACAATAATCCGTTCTTGAAAACCCTTTAAAGTCCTACCCGATGGAGCGACCCAATTATTGAAATAATTTTCGATACTGCTAATTCTTCTTTTGGTTAAAGCCTTATTATATTCCGGGTTAGAACGTAAACTGGCAAATCCACGGATGGTCACTTCAATTTTAGCATCTCCATCCACCTCTTCAAAATAGGTTAGCATATTGTCCGCCAGTGTTTCCAGATTATTAAATCCATTCTGTACTTCCCGGGCAAAGAAGTTATCCATTGCCAATGTACGCGCAGATTCAGTTTTGTAGTACCCTTGTTTTTGCTGATAATCTTTGATATAATTTTGGTAAGCCGTCTGATAGTTGATGTCCGTTGCGGTCCGCATATTGTCCGGTTCTGGTTGATCATTATCAAAATAAAGTACTACATCCTTGAAATCAGAAATATTTCGACAGAGGAAGAGATTTTCAGAAAAACTTGTTGGAATCACCGGAATACCATCAGTAGATACATAAGTAGTATCAGGAGCGTAACCATTTTTAGAAGCGATGACGATGTATTGTTTTTTCCAATTAATATCATACTTATATTCGTGTCCGAAAGCTTCTGTTTCGGTAGCCAATAATTTATCTGCTGTCCTTTCTACCAGTCTCACCTCTACTCCATTGAGTGGCTCACCGGAAACTTTGTCAAAGGTTTTTACCTCCAAATTCACTACTGGTCTGAGATAAACGCTGGCTTCAATAATGGTATCAACGAATGGACCAGGTGTGCTAAACTCCACATTACCGGAGGAATACTTTTCTTTGGTAGCCACCACTTTATATTGATCTGAAAAATCCACCTTATAACCATCGTAAAGATTGTTGTCTGCCAGGGATTTGATTTGAGCTTCGAGGTCAGCGTTTTTTAGAGAAGAAAGTATGACCTCCGTTCCGAAAAGTGGCGCTTCCGTAATTTCATTGAAGGTGAGTATTCTTACCTGAAGCTTTGGATTATTGACTACATAAATATCGTTACAAACGCAGTATTGAGAAGTATCTACGCACATACCGCCGGGACGATTAGAGACAAAATACGACTTACCAGCCAGGCTGTTGGTAGAAAAATAGATTTCATCTGACCCCGTATTTAACGGATATCCCATATGCGTAAAGTTACCAAATCCATCCGCAGACATAGGTGCCCGGTAAATATCAAATCCCCCAAGATTTTGGTGACCTTCAGAACTAAAAAACAGTGCCTGATATTCGCTGTCATAAAAAGGCGTGATATCGTCTTCTGCCGAATTTAATACCGTGATATTTACGGGATCAGAAAAATCTCCATTTTCATTAATACTAGAATACCAGATATCCATTTTACCTTTCCCTCCGGGACGGTTACTAGCGAAATAAAGTATTTCTTTGTTGTCGTTATTTACACCGATACTCGGCTGCGTAGTATTATAACCATTCATATTGATGCTTGCGGGCAACGCGATAGCATTTCCCCAGGTAGAATCGCTGCGCATCTTCCGGTAATAAATCTTACAGTTGCTACTGTCCTTATTGGTATTTCTACTATCACAAACAGTATAATACAAATGGTTGCCATTCATACCAAAAGCAGTATGTGCTACATTGGCTCCATCCTGATTAAAATCGAGCGTATTTTCAGCCATATTTCCTCCCGCCTGATCTGCTGTGTATAGACGCGTGACAGGACTTTCACAAACCCCAAAACCACTACTGAGGTTTTCTCTCAAGGAAGTAAAATATAGTTTATCGTTGTAAAGTACCGGTGCCATATCCGTGTAGGGCGAGTTTACTTTATCGTCCATATGATTTATATCTACCACATCTTTTACGAGTGTTCGAGTTGCGGCCCAGCGGCTGTCTTCCATTTCTTTTTGCGCAGCCTTGCTGTAAGTACCACCAGCGGCACCACTTCCAGAAAGGTAGTTATCAAAATGAAAAATAGCCTCGTTGTATTTTCCCATTCTTTTTTTGACATGTCCCAGCCAATAATCTGTTAAAGGGTAATTAGCTGCTTCTTCTCTACTGAGTATCTGCTGGTAATAGCGTTCAGCAACGGGATAAACCCGTAGTAACCTTGCATTTTCGGCAGCGTGATAAAAGTTTTCGGTTGTTTCTTTTCCAGCATCATTAATAATGACTTCATAATTAGCGAGCGCTTCGGAATAGTCCATTCTTTGTTCCGCATTCACCGCTGCTTTTTGATAAGCCTTGAGCGATTGAGATTGTGCAAAAAAAGGTATGCACAATAGACTGGTGAGTATCAGCGGGTAAATTATTTTCTGCATGAGCTTCAATTCTGATTGAATAATTTATATGAGTAGAAACGCAATGATTAGGTTATAAATAAACCGGACAAGTAGGACAAAAGTCAACATCTGGTTTCTGGATGGTATGGATCACTGAAATTTCGGGACCACCAAAATTATTGGTCGCAATATTAATATTCGAAAGGTTGATGTCATAACTTATTCCTACGGTCCAGGCTTTGTGATGGACTTCGACGGCAGGAATCAAGGCATCACCGGTACCGAACCCTTCGGCGTTAAATCGGTAAGACAATCCGAGTTGCACGGCAAGCTCTTTTGTACGATTCATATTAAGGTGTTGTCTGATAGCCCCTCCGATTAAGTACTCCGTGTGGGGTCCTTGAAAGCCACCGACCAACGTGGCCACTACATCCGTTTTTCCACCTACCTGAAAAACACCCAATCCATGAATGGCCCAACGAGCAGGTAATTCGATGGTAGGATCATCCCAAAAGCTTTTCTGTGGTGTATTAACGTGAAAGAGGCCTACGCCGAGATCCCAGCGGGTTCTTTTAGTTTGATTGGGATGTTGGAAATGCCAGTTTACACCAGCCGAAAAGTCCAGATAGATAATCGACTGATCAAAGAAATTTTCATTATTAGCAATAGAAGGATCGAATCCTTTACTAGTGAACTGTTCGTCAAATTGGAGGTTATCGCTTTCAAAAGAACGTTGATATCCAGATAATTGAAGTCCTGCGGAGAGATAATGTTTTTTTGATACCCTGGTAGTATAAGCAAGGTTGAGTCCTAGCTGAGTGGTTCCCAAATTTCCATCTCCGGCCCAATCGTGATTAAATACCAGTCCACCACCGATAAACCTTGTTTTCGCCTCGCAGAGATACCATTTTCTATCAACTGCAAAATAGCCCGTTCGATACGTCACCGGTACATCATACCATTGTGCGCGATAATTTCCGTTGAAACGCGTTTCGCCAAGAAAAACGCCGGTAAGTGCAGGGTTTAGCTGAAGCGGTACATTCGCAAATTGAGAAAAGTGAATATCCTGGGCTTTTACAGAATTTATTGTAAAAGTAGATAAGAGGAACAAGAAAGCAGTGATGCTTCTTTTTATAAAAGTAAATACGGTAAACCGGGTATATGAATTCATCATAAGTTTCTGTTTTCGAAAAACTCTTTCCAAAGGAAAATAAAATTGTAATGTGTTGATTTTAATTAATTTACAAAATTAAAAAAAGGTCAATTTTGTAAATCAAAGTCTCGTGATAGTGGATATAGTGTCCTCTTGAGTATAATAATAGTATTTATGTGGGTTTTTACTATCTAAGATAAATGTAATCACTAATTTCTAGAAAAAAGAAGAATAAATGAATTTTTTAATAGAAATATGTATTGGTAATTTGTCAACATCACTTAATTTGACTTTAGCCAAACTTTGCTGCTGGCTATTCGTAATTGGTTTTCCTGGGTTAGATACTTTTAACGCATTCCTAAAGGAAGCCAACGGCTGATCGGGTTACTAAAACACTAAAATCCATGCGAAAAAATAAATTATTACTTTACCTTTCCTGCTGGTTTATAGGTTTCACCACGGCTTGTAAAACGACTAAGTCTACCATCAAGGCATCTCCGGTTAATCTGTCAGAGGTGATTCATCAAAACCCTTTATTTGCGGAAAATTTTTCCGGGATATACATCGAATCACTAGATGATGGACAGGTCATCTATCAACAATTTGCCGACCATCGTTTTATTCCAGCCTCTAATATTAAAATATTGACGCTCTACGCAGCAATGGAAATTCTGGATCAGAAGATTCCAGCTTTTCAGTATTTGTCAAAACAAGATACGTTGTGGATATGGGGAACCGGAGATCCAGTTTTTTTGTACGATAAAGCAGGACAGGATATTTCTTTTACCTCTTTTTTAAAAAATAGAAAAGAAAAAACAGTCCTTATCAGTGAAGCAAATTTTACGGATGACCGCTTTGGGGCAGGATGGGCCTGGGATGACTTTCTCTATGGATTCCAGGTAGAAAAATCTGCTTTTCCGATCTATGGAAATCGAGTGACTTTTCAAAATTCAACGGGACGTGATCTAAATATATTTCCATCTTTTTTTGAACAGAACTCCATTTTTGATCCGACGCTAAAATATGGTCGTATTATTAGAACAGAAACCGACAATCAATTTTCGTTGGCTACTGATTTACGAAGTAGAAAATTTACAAGTACCCGCCCGTTTACCTATCAACCAGGTTTGATCGCGCAATTATTAACAGACACCCTGAAAAAAACTATTCAGTTCGACTTATCCCGGCGTCCACTATCAGAAAACAGTATTGTGGTCGAACGAGATCTCTCAAATGAATTATATCGACAAATGATGCAGGAAAGCGACAATTTTATTGCAGAACAGTTGTTGCTGACCGTGGGAGGAAAACAAACGGACACCCTGAATACCCGACAAGCAATCCAGCAGTTGAAAAAAACAATATTCCGGGAAATCGCCGAAGATATTCGCTGGGTGGATGGGTCGGGCCTTTCCCGTTACAACCTGCTCACTCCGCGTAGCATCGCCTGGGTATTAAGAAAATTACCTAAAAAGATGGCGGTACCACCGCTATTGGATTTATTCCCCGCGGGTGGACAATCCGGATCACTTCAGGGATGGTATGCTGGTGAAAAGGAGCCTTACGTGTTCGCTAAAACCGGATCTATGGGAGGAGTTTATTGTTTGAGTGGTTATCTAAAAACTAAAAAAGGAGAATTATTAATCATCAGTTTTATGCATAATAATTTTCTAGGTAGTTCCAAAAAATTTAAAGAAGCGATGGCTCCGGTGCTGGAATGGCTTTATGCGCATTAAGAAAGTATGAATATTCAATAACGCCCTTCCTTATAATTTAAAGGTAACGGGAATGATATATTTTACGTGTACTTTATTTCCCTTTTGCAGGCCGGGAACCCAGTCCGGAAAACTTTCAACGATTCGCTTGGCTTCTGCTCCCATTCCATTTCCAGGATCTTTCACAACTTCTACATCTCTGATTTTTCCGGATTTATCTATTATAAAAGATACAACGGCCCGTCCTTCTATCCCTGCTACTTTGGCAGCCTCTGGATACTGAATATGCTCGCGGAGATATTTAAACATCCTGGTGGAAGCACAAGCGGCTCTTTTCTCCTTTGGCTGGTCTTCGCAACCCGAAAACCGTGGCATGATATCTACTTTGGAATAGACGTTATCATCTACTGCCTGAGCCGTTTCACTTTTAATATCCTTTTTTGTATCGGACTGACAAGAAAACAAGAGGAAGAGTACACATAGCGTATAACCAAAAAAATTTTTCATTCTAATATTTTTTATGTGAGGCATTTTCACAAAGATAATAGAAAGAAGTTAGCCCTCTTGACAAACTTTCCTATTTTTGTTCCAAAACATAAAAATAATAAATTTACTATGGATCAACTAGATGCACTCAATCAGGTAGCAGAATTTCACCGAACGTTTAAACACCCCATCGAACCCAAACCGATTATTCCGGCACCCGGTCGTTGTGCGCTGCGAGTAGAACTAATTTCGGAAGAATTAAAAGAACTCGAACAGGCGATTGCCGATAAGGATATGGTAGAAATTGCCGATGCACTCTGTGATATTCAATACGTCTTGTCTGGTGCTGTTTTAGAATTTGGTTTAGGCAATAAATTCAGGACGCTATTTGATGAAGTTCAGCGTTCTAATATGAGCAAGACTTGTGCCTCCCTGGAAGAAGCAGAAGCGACACGTGCGCATTACAAAAAAACAAAAGCAGTAGAAAGTTATATTGTAGAAGAAGGAGATAAATTTCTGGTATACCGTAAGTCCGATGATAAAACACTGAAATCTATTAATTATTCACCAGCAGATTTGAAATCTATTTTAGATACTGAAAAATAAATTCTAAACATGAAAAACAAGCTCCTTTTCATCCTCTGTTTTATTTTAATAGTTGCGGTAGCAAAAGGGCAAAACAAAGTGCCTAAAATAGGTTTTGCTTTTAGTGGCGGAGGAGCAAAAGGACTGGCGCACGTAGGTGTATTGAAGGTGCTCGAAGAAGCAGGTATTATTCCCGATTATATCGCTGGGACAAGTATGGGAAGTATTGTTGGCGGATTGTACGCGATTGGTTATTCCGCAGAACAGCTAGAAACCTTGACCAAAGAAATCATTTGGGATGATTATTTTAACGACAACCTGGATCGCTCTTACCTGGCTATTGAAGAAAAATCGCAGGCGGATCGGTATCAGGTTCAGTTTCCGTTTAACAATGGTCGTGTTCAATTACCAACAGGGTTTGTGGGTGGACAAAAAATCGGATTGTTACTCAGTCAGCTCACTGTGCCCGTTCATGGAACTCATGACTTCAATGATTTTCAAATTCCTTTTCGCGCCATTGCTACCGATTTGGTAACGGGTACAGCGGTCGTCATCAATAAGGGATTTCTACCGGATGCTATCCGGGCCAGTATGTCTATTCCTACGGTATTTCAGCCGGTAGTACTAAATAAAAAATTGCTCGCCGATGGAGGACTTACGCTCAACCTTCCAGTGGATGAAGTGCTTGATATGGGAGCAGACATTGTTATCGCATTGGATGTAGGTGGAGAGTTATATAAAAAAGATGAATTTTCTTCGGTTCTTCGTGTGCTGGAACAAACGGGTAGTTACCTGGGAGAAATCTCTAACCAAAATCAACGATCGCTAGCCAGCGTAGTCATTAGTCCCGATGTAAAAGATTACAGTCCGTTGTCCTTTTCAGATCTCGATTCCCTCATTCAAAAGGGAGAAGATGCGGCCAGAGAGATATTGCCAAGATTAAAATTTTTATTGAAAGATATTAATAAAAGAACGCGACCTTCTCCGAATCAATTTATCGCGCAGGTGGTAAAAGATACTTTTTTGATTCAGGCAGTAGACTATGATGTAGATTCCAAAGCGAGTGTGGAATTATTGCGAAGTATTTTTAAATTTAAAACACCGAACAGGGTTAGTTTAAAAACGTTAAACGAACAATTAAAGACCGTTTATTCTTCTCGTTTTTTTAGAAAAATTGATTACCGATTGTTGCCCGCAGATGGAAACGGGTACATCTTATCCATTCGGGCAATAGAACAAAGTGGCAATTTTTTAAAGGCCAGTGCAAATTATGACAGTGACTACGGCGGAGGAATTTTACTCAACGCTACCTTTAGAAATACCATATTTCGCCGATCCAAATTTTCGGTCGATTTACGCGTTTCAGAAAAACCGTCTGTCCTCGGAGAGTACGTTATCTACACGCCTACCCGCCCCAATTTTGGCATCCGTGCCAGCGGCGGATTCAATTTTTTTACGGGCTTATTTTTTAATAATAACGAACTGCTAAACGAATTTGACTGGCGCCACGGAAGAGCACAACTGGATTTTTTTACAGGACTGACCTCGCGGTTATCGCTCGCTATCGGTTATGGTGTAGAAGGACTGAGCCAGAACAAGAAATTTTTTGATCCGGATTCAGACGAGGTAAAACTGTCACAGCAATATGCTTTCTTTTCGCTTAATCGGGATACGTACAATCGTCTGCACTTCCCTACTCGAGGATCTCTCGTTTCGCTGACCGCCAAAGGAATTACGACGGGAAATATCACCCGGGACAATATTAATTCAGTCAACGAAGAGATCGGTTTAAGCTTTCGCGCACAAGCTGAATTCACCCGTAATTTTCGATTACATGAGGTGTTTACTTTACGATGGTATAATTCCGTTGGCTACCAACATTACGAAAACGGAGACAATTTGATTAACCTTTTCTTTATCGGAAGGGCATTGCCGAACGAAGCTCAACATATTACTTTTCAGGGACTTCGCTACATGGAGCAACCCGCAGACCGTTACGCGATCTCCGGATTATCCCTGCAATTGGAAGTTTTTAATAATAAATTTTTAACGGGACATGTTAATTATGGTTACTACCACAGTCCAAAATTTGATTTCTTTTCTGGTACCATGGTCGATATTCAAGAGCAGGAAGATGAATTGTTGGGCGTAGCTTTGGAAGCTGGATTATTGACTGGAATTGGTCCTGCCTCTTTTTCTACGCAATATAATGTTATGGACAATCGGTTTAATTTTGTTTTGCATCTGGGGTATATTTTTTAGGTATAAATGACGGGATACTTTGCTGTGTAGAGCCCTTGGGGTTGATTATTAAATATTAGACTCTATTACCTAAAACTGTCGGCGCACACCCAATAATAATCCAACGTTGATATATTGTTGTTCGAGCGGATAGGTCTCCAGCGAGATCGGTTTCAGCTGGTAGCGAAGGTTGGGTTCGATGAGTAATTGTAGATTAGGACGTATCTGATAATTCAAGCCAACGCTTCCATAAACGCTAATTCCAAGATCTTTTTTGAAAGCATCAATTCTTTGTGGATTGTTGGAGGTAATAAATTCCGGTGTATCTGATTGTGATAGAATTTTGCCTTTTTGACGCGCATAGATATTGAAATAAGCACCCGCATTTATACTGAAATTAAATTTACCTGCTTCTATCTCGTATCCGAGCAATAAGGGAATATCAATAGCATGATAACGATTATAACTTCGGACAACGGTCGTTCCTGTTTCTATGCTCGTAATCGTATCCGTAGTCCCGGCGGGTACGATCTGAACAATTCGTACATCCCCTTCCTTTTCCAACTTAAATCGCTCCATAATCCGATTATAAACCACTCCCGTACGCAACGCCAATCCCCGACGGGTAACAACCGATAATCTGACACCGCCGCTCAAACCATAAAGCGTCGCTTCCGTATCGTCTCGTCTTCGTCGGTAATTTTCGTCTTCGGCTGTTTTGGCACTCAAGTTACGAATTACGTACTCCGGTGATAGAAAGGCATCAACGTAATAATCGTATTTGATGCGACCACCCGCAAAACTATAACAGCCCTTGGTGGGACCCCTGGAAAATGGAATCTTAATGGGCGGTGCAGCAAAAGCGGTCTGTAGATCCGGAGCGTTGTCCAGTAAGGTCGTCGCATTCGTATTTATAAAATTAAGCGCTTGTGTTGCCTTGATCGCTTCGACGGACTGCGCTTCCAAAGTAAGAGCGACTGGTTGAGAAATGTTTAATTTGGTTTCCCGGAATTGGGAGGAAGTATTAATCGTTTTGTTGTTGGTCTTTTTTTCAACACTACTGTTCTCAGTCGGTATAAGGAAAGCATTCGTTGAATTGGAGTTAGAGTTAGAATTTTCCAGCGAACTGTTGGTGGTGGTTTTTACGCGCTCCTTTTTTGTTAAGGGTTTTGCGGAAATTACCGTACGCTCTGACTTATTTTCCTGATTAAACTCCATTTCTGCACTGGCAGTTTCAATTGTAGCTACCTTCGCATGGTTAATTATTTGCTCAGAATTTTCAACAGCATCCGTCACCTGGTTTAGCGTTCCGGTTTTTTGGTTGGCAGTAATGGGTGAATTTATATTACTGTTTTTAGAAGGAAGATCAGATTCTTTTTTCTCTGATTTTAATAAATAGAAGGTAGCCGCAGCAATTAATAAAACCAAGAGGGAAGCACCCAAGCCCCATTTCCACCAAATAATTCCTTTGGGCTTTTTATCTTCTTCGCGGGCAGCATCCAGTTTATCCCAGAGATGAGCGGCCAGCGGAGATTCGTGGTCCCGCAGGCCATCCCGAAAAAACTGATCTATTTTATGCTCCTCTCTTTTCATACCAAAGTCTTGCCTGCAAGCAATGAATTTATTGCTGGGCAATAATTTTATTTTGTAAAAATTTTCTGGCTTTTACCAGTTGGGAACGGGAGGTACTCGCTTCGATTCCTAATTTTTCTGCAATTTCCTGATGACTAAAACCTTCTATTGCGTAAAGGTTGAAAACAAAACGATAACCATCCGGTAATTCTTTAATTAAATCTAGCAGTACTTCTTCATTCAATTTTGCCAGGATGAGTGGTTCTGTCGAACTTTCGGGTAAGGTTTCTACGCCGATCTGCTCGTTTTTAAAACTACTCTTTTTTATATTTTTCAAGGCGGTATTGACGACGATTCTTCTAATCCATCCTTCAAAAGAGCCCTGAAAACCAAATTTTTTTAAATTTGCAAATATTTTGATAAACGCGTCCTGCAACATATCTTCCGCCTCTGCCTGATGTCGGGCGTAACGTCGACAAACCGTCAGCATCTTACCAGCATACTGTAGAAATAAAGCCTTCTCACAGGATTTGTCCTCCCGTATGCATCCCTCTATAAGTTCCTTCTCGGTCAACGTAATCTAAATATATTTGATTCATTTTATATATTACGTAGTAAGATAAAAAAAAGAAAGCAGCTATCCCAACTTTATGGGACAGCTGCTCTTATCACAAACACGTTAATTATCTTTGATGACTCTAAAATTACCGGACAAGGAGTGAGTCGCTCCGTCTATGTCCAGAAAATCACCCGCAAAGCTACCCGTCAGGGTCTCTCCCATTTCCACTGTTTCATCCAGGGTGATTGTAACATCCGTCTCTAGTATTTCAAAATTTTTACTATTCAGCTGGTCATTTAATTCGAGACTACTGACCGTATAAGTACCAGCACTGTTTCCTTTAAATCTAAATAGCAGCGTACCAATATTTTCGTCCGCTAAAGAGATGGTTCCTTCTTCGTTTGCTCCTTCTGATTCCAGCGTAGCCACCGCTTCGCTGCTCAGCAGTAAGCTTCGATTATTATAACTGAAATTGGTAAATTCATTAAGTCTTTCACACGCTACCAGGTAGATCTGTACAGGAGAAGTATTTTCCGGAAGAGCAATTGGTGCGGCTTCCTGATTGCGGGTATCAAAAGTCTGAAAATTTAAAAAAGGCATACAGTCAGCAGCATCCGAAATCATTCCGCTAAATCGGCCCGTTTCGTCTAGCTTGACAATCAGGCGATCGTCAATGATGGCATATCCATCTGTCAATAATTCTTTATTACAATCTCTCGCCTGACCGCTAAAAACGGTGATGCCATTTCCGCTAGAAAAATCCTGATTGTCCAAATCGTCTACTCCGACCGCAATGTCTTTTGATTCTTTAAATTCATTACAAGCCCGGCTGTAAACACCAACTTTGACCGAAGTGTTGGCAGCTATTTTGAAATTATAAGCGCCTCTTGAATTAGTATACGTAAACTGGGTTATTCCAGTAGCAACATAATGCAAGGCCACTAAAATATTTCCTGCCGGTTCGCTATCCTTAAATACTGTTCCTGAGATATCTATTTTTTCAGCTACGTCAGCGATCGCCCAGTGGCCAAATTCACTTACCTCCGCGACATAAAATTGTCCTTCCAAAACAGCGGTACCTTTTTGTTTCCAAACACCTTCTATTTTATCAAATAGCCAGAGTGCTATCGTAGTCGGTGGATTATTATCAGAGACTGGAATACTGATCTTGAACGTTTTATTGGGTGCGACTTTGAGTGGTGTTCCCGTGTCATCATCCGAAGCGATAACAAGCATTCCGTAAGGAATCAAACTTTTCTCTTCTCCATTTTCATCTTCTCCAATCAAGTCTCCGGGCATTTGCGAACTAAAATTGATATCGGTTAAGTCCCAGATATTCGCATAAAAGGAGGCCTGTCCGGTAAAATCGGCAATTCCATCCATCGGAATCTCAAGTACTGCACCGTCGGGAAGACTAAAAGTCTCCCCGGCAGTAGCAGCGAACGTTCCGATTTCTTGCTTACGTATTAATGTAAAATTCAAATTTATTTGCGCATTCACCTTTGCGGTTAAGGTGCGAGAGCTTTCGTAATATGCTGATTTGTTAACAGAAACGAATGATTGCTTAATATTTACAGATACATTTTCTAAAAAATATACCCCGTTCATATCTGTCTCGGTCCCTCGATTGCCGATAGCTACCCTTGCACCTGCGATGGGAGCGCCAGATTCGTCGGTCACCATACCCGAAAATCCGGATTTGACGAATTGCTCGGCTGGCGTGCTATCAGGGACGAAAAAATCTGCGTCTTTATAGCATCCTGCAACGAGAATCAGGGTTAATAAATAAATTATCTTTTTCATAAGGAATACATTTCTCACGTTTCACCTTTCTTTTTTACGTTGATTATCAGTTGGTTAACGTAAGTTTTAGCTTTATATACTTTGTCGTATATAAGCAAGATACCCTGAGATGGAAATGTGCTGCCTGAGGTGATGATTTTTTTTAAAAAAAATTAAAAAACTTTTAAAAAACCAGGTTCAGGCCCAGTCTGCCGTTGACATTATCAGCTTCGAATGGCTGAAAGACGTGTATAATATTATCGGTGGCGGCAAAGATTTGTACGGGTCCTAGTTTAAAGGTGGTATTTAATCCGATATTGGTAGCAGATTCGAAACGGTAAGCATAGTTGACACCGAGGTTGATAAATTTATGCAATTGCGCCTGTACACCCAGAGAATAGGCCTGTCGGTTTTTGCCCCGAAAATTTTGGTTATAGAACAATCCATTTAACGAAAGTTTTTTTGTCAGCTGGAAAGCGGCACCAAGATAGATACGGGAAGGAAGTTCACTCGTATACGCTCCGTCGCGGGCGGAAAAGCTAAAGAGGTTGTCGAAATTAAGTGTATCAGAAGCATTGCTAAAATTAAGACTGTCTCCTTGTAAGATATCCGAAAAATCTATTTTTATTCCTTCGTACAATTTGGTGTCTTTGCTTTCGTAAATACGCGCATTCTTTTCCCAGTTTATTTTTGCCAGACCGTCGATCCAGCTTAGATTGATGGTTAGCTTTTCGATGGGTTGGAGTTGTACGCCCAGGTCTAGTGCAAACCCATTATTGGATAAAAATCCGCTGTTCAATGATTCAAAATCAAAATTAAATCCGTCCACATCGTACTTTAAAATCCCGGTACTATTTAATTGATAGTCGGTGGTAATCGTCGTTTGATAATACTCATTAGAGGTTTCGATAAAGGCTTCTTTTTTTGTGGTCGTTGTATTTCCAATACCAAAAAGAATTTTGGGTCGTACGGACAAATTAATTTTATCATTTACCTGATAGGACAATCCCAAAGCGATGGAATGATAAGCATCCTGTTGAATATCGGGACCGATATTTACTTTTTCACCGATGTACTGCGCATTGCCTTCGCCCACTAATTTAACGTAGGTATCAGGATAGAAAAAGGAACTGTGAAACCGAACTTCGTGCTTAAACTGGATCCCTATTTTTCCTTTACGTAAAAAAAATCCGACCGTTTCTATTTCCAGATTAGTGGTCAATTCGTTTTCTGGACTTAGCTGCGCGATCCAGTTACCAAAGTCTACATTCAGTCCACCATCTGGATGATCCCGAAAAATATCGTTAAAATTTCCGCTGCTGTGGTATAGATTAAATCCTACGTTTGGCAAACCGATTACCAGATTACTTTCAGGTAGTAAAGAGGGATTGGTACGGGAGGCAGCCAAATTATCAGGCAAAAAATGGAGCGATAATTCGTCCTGTGCTGCAAGATTGACCATTGAAATAAAAAGAAATCCCGTTAGTAGTAAATATATTTTCAGGTTCATTGATTATTTTTTAACGGGTCACCCCTACTTTTAATCCCATACCAATCTTTACATTTTGGTCGGCCGTAATCCGTATTGAACGCATTCCTGCTTCGGGCGTAGAAAAGCGTGCACGTAAAAAAAGATTTCTTGCTTCTTTTATTTTTTCAAACCGCTCGTCCGTTACGCGGGCGAACGCTTCTTCCGTTGTTTGTTCGATGGTATTGCCATCCGCATCTACACTGGCAGCAGTAACGACAGGCGTAATTTCTGTAAAAAGTGAATCAATGATCCGCTCGTTTTCATCTGCGAAAAACAGCTGTAGATCAATATTTAAGGGAATATTATTTTCGGAAAACAATTTGAATTCCGCGTAATCTATTTCACCATATTCTTCAAAGTCAACATCAAAATCAAATCGTTCTACTTTAATCGTATCAAAAACATTATAATTGGACACTGCCCCAAAAACGGGTAACACCACTTCTACCTGAACAGACAAAAAACTGGAGTCGGTCATAAATCCACGGATGGCCGTATTTCCGTCCGGGTTGGTCAGTCCATCTATATCGTAATCGACGGCCTTTGGTACCGCTTCCAGTAAATCTACTAAATTGGAATTTTCGTTATTAAATGTAAAATTGGTTTCTTTTACTTCTCCAATTTCGTCTTCTCGGGGATAAGCAAAATCAACTCCTGCTTCAATCGCCGGGCTGGACAACGGAAATATTTCGTCGTTGACCGAAATAACATCTAATACATTAATGGAAGAACGAACGGGAAAACCAAAAGAGTTTTTCACAAAAAAGTTAATCGTTGGATCTTCAAAGCGCAGGGTTCCTTCGGTCCAGTTTTCAAAGAAATCTATCTCGATGGTATCCCGATCAAATTCAAAAACCTCATTGCCCAGGTATCCCTGAATGAAAGAAGCGGTGATATCGTTAAAAACCACAAAAAAACCTGCCAGCGTATCTGAAAATCCGCTGTTCTCCCGGAATGCACTAAATTCTACATAAATAGAATCTTCTTCTACATTTAAGGTGTAACCCGACAAATCCAGGGGCGTCAACAATCCTCCTACGACTGGTAGTGTGCCAGTATAATTGGATGTATTGAGGCTATGAGAAAAAATTTCACCATCTTTTGAAAACGAAGGAATAGAAACGGTAACGGTAACATCCTCTTCGTGTTCGGAAGTAAAACCGTAACGAAAGCCACCTGTTTTTAAAATAGCGTAATCCAGGGTTACTCCATTGGGAGCCGCAAAGGGTAAAGCAGAAATAGTATCAGCCAACGGAAGTGGAACATTATTAATAAAACTAAGCACTGCAAAAATATCTTCACTCCCACTGGAAGTAAAATCGCCAAAATAACGAAGAATCACCTGTCCGTTTTCATCAAAAAATACACTGGAATTTTCGTCAAAATTATTCAGTACTTCTCCCATTTCAAATTCGGTAGAGAATAACGGAATGGCATATTCGGCGTCAATCCCACTGACTTGCAGATCGTCCAGCTTATCCAGATTTTGACATCCGGAAATAAAAAACGCACCAATGGTCAGTGTAATGAGAAAGGCTATATTTATTTTCATTGTTTATGATTTCGCCATTTCAAACAGTTTAGCGGCTTGTAATAGTATTCAAAAGTAAGGGTATTTATACTAAATTAACACTTAATAACGAGAGAATCGTCTGATGAACGCCAGTTGAGGATATTAGATATAAGCGCTGACTTGCATGAAATTGAATAAAAAAAGTACGTTATTATTACGTGTACTGTTATTTTTTTTTATCTTTAGCATAAATTAACCAAATGGCCTGTTAACTTAATATCAGGTAATAAGAACGCAGGCCGCAAAAACAATGCTTATGGTCAAGAAAATCTCTCTCAAAAATTCAGATGAAAACGTTTTATTAGACGAAAAAGTGCTCAAATCTCTTTCTAAAGATCCGAGATTGAAAAAAATGAATTTCATCGAAAATCTACGTCGCCATTCGAGCGGCTGTGCTGTTTTTCAAAAAGTTACTTCTAACAAGAAAAACAAAACTTACAAAACAGAAACTATTTACCTCCACCGACTTGTCGGAGAAAAATTTCTTGGAAAAGAAAAGAACAAACTACACAATCTGGTCGGAGCAAAAAATGGCAATAAGCTGGATTGCCGTTTGGAAAATCTCGAATGGCGCTCTCGCGCTACTGCTAGCCGAACGCGTAGAACAACCAGCAAAACCGGTTATACTGGCGTATACGAAGAGAAGGGAAAATTTCGAGCAGTCATTTCCATTGATCAACAGACGACCCATATTGGTGTATACGCTACAGCCCAGGAAGCAGCTATGGCTTATAACAAACGGTCACGCGAACTTTTTGGCGATTCCGGAAAATTAAATCTTATTAGAAAAGATTAATTTTTTAATTGAATTACCTATAAAAATCCCGGATCTACTATTAGGAATGTTGATAAAATAAATGACCATTCTTGGCTTGATATTATTACCTCATTCCTTAGCTAATTCCGGGATTTTTTATTTCTGTTTCGAGTTACTTATAAATTTACGGTTTCCGCTAGTTTGGGAATTTCTACAGATTTAAAACCTTTCTTTCCCAGATACTGGACCAATGCTTCCTGTCGGTCGATTTCTCCGTGTACAAGGAAAATCTTTTTAATGCTCTTTTTCTGATTTTTGATAAAATCGTAAATCTCTCCCCGGTCGGCGTGTGCCGAGAAAGAATCCATGATCTCCACGTCCATCAAAACGGGTTTCCATTCTCCGAATAATTTTAGTTTCTCAATTCCGTTTCGCAACATTCCTCCGGGCGTATGTGGCGCACAGTACCCAACAATTAGTAGAGTATTTTTAGCATTATCAATGTTATTGAACAGATGGTGTCTTACCCGGCCTGCGTTCATCATACCAGAAGAGCTGATGATGATGGCTGGCTCTTTGGTATCATTCAAGGATTTCGATACTTCTACCTGCCGCACGTAAGTCAGGGTATTAAACCCGAAAGGATTGTCGTCAATCAAGAGATATTCGTTTAAATCATTGTCATAACATTCCGGATGTGATCCAAAAATAGCCGTTGCATTTACGGCCAACGGACTATCTACGTATACCGGAATTTTTGGCAACTTACCAGCCGTTTCCAATTGATCCAGCATATACACGATCTCTTGCGTTCGACCTACACTAAAAGCTGGAATGATGAGTTTTCCTTTTTTCTCGACGCAGGTTTTTTTAATAATCGAAAGAAATTTTTCTATCTCGGCGGGTTTGCCTTCGTGATCTTTGTCACCGTAAGTAGATTCACAAATCAGATAATCCAATTCCGGCATTGGCTTGGGATCGCGTAAAATCGGTCGATTGGGTCGTCCGATATCTCCAGAGAATCCGAAGTACGTCTCTTTACCATCTTGCATAATTTTCAGCGTGACACTTGCACTTCCCAGGATATGTCCAGCGTCACGAAACAAGACGGAGACTTCCTCGTTGATTTTATACCAACGATCATAACTATTGCTCACAAATTGTCCCATCGCCTGTGGCACATCATCGCTCGTATAGAGCGGTGTACGCATCGGCTTACGCGATCTCTTTTTTTTCTTTAATTGTCTTTTGTTAAAATATTCTGCGTCCCGCTCCTGGATTTTTGCACTGTCCAACAACATGAGGGCACACAAACTACGGGTCGCGTGGGTACAGATAATGTCTCCGGTAAAACCGTCTTTGACTAGTTTGGGAATACGTCCGCAGTGATCGATGTGCGAATGTGAAAGGATCATACAATCTATTTCGGAGGGATTGAAATACCAGGTGGCATTAAAGGTAGCCATATCTTTTCTCCTTCCCTGATAAAGACCACAGTCCATTAAAATGGTATATCCCGAATCAAGGGTAAGTAAGTGCGCACTTCCGGTAACTTGCCGTGCTGCGCCGCAAAACTGAATTTTCATTAGTATCTTTTTTTAATTAGACGGGAAAGATACGGAAAAAATTAAAAGTGGTCGGTAGGTCTTAGATTTAGAGGCTGTACAATCAAGTGTGTCATTTGGCATCCCGCGCCTTGTATTCCTAAAGGAAGGCCTCCGCGCTGACACACTTTATGGGACAGTCCCCTTTTTTTAATGGGTAATTTTTTTTGATTGTGTGAAACGGTAACCTTTGAGAAACTAATATCTTTAGGGTGAGCCATAAATAACGATCCATTTTGACTTTCTAAAATATGATTTATACTTCCTTGCCCGAACGAATGTTCAGTCAGGCGGGATTTCGTTTTTTTCTGCAAAAAAATGAACTGCAAAAACAATGAAAATGCAAATTTAAAATCTTGGAGGAAATTAAGCAGCCAAATGTTATAAGTTATTCTTTTAATGATCCTTAACAAAACCAAAAATAATCGACCCCTTCCTGCTTGTTTTTTCCATGTAGAAAGTTTTCTATTTCTTCTCGTGCCGAAGGTGTAGCGACCGCAATACCGATGATCAGATTGGTTTGTTTAGAAAACAACGCTTCGGGAGCGGTGAGTATTTGATCATAAATATTAATCCCCTGTTTTTTGGAATTATCCGTTATCCAGTGAAAAGAAAGGGATTGTTCTAAAAAATAGCGGGCCATCAACTTCCCTTTTTTTCCGGCACCCCAGATGGCGAAAGGACGGCGTGTATCATAATGCAATTTAGTAAACCAATATAATTTCAGATCCAGATAATTTTGATCCGCGTAAGTAGGATCGTTCCGCGAAGTACGATCGGGGTGATCGCGCCACAAGTGTACCGTTTCCGGAATACCGACAATTTTAAAACCTTGTTCAAAAAAACGAAAACACAAATCATAATCTTCCGGATACCGATTACCGTTAAAAGCGCCCGCTGCGATCAGGTCGGTCCGATGAATCAACCAGGCCGGAGAAGGAAGCACACATTCCCGATATAATTCTTTGAAGTGCGTATGATGAAGCACCAGACCATTCAGCCAGGATTCGTATTTTTTATAACCATCTCCCAAACCTGTATCCGAAAAATAATTTACGGTGCCCGTCACGACGTGGCCTGGCCCCTTTTCGAGTAAGGTAGTATGTAGGTGCGCCAGTTTGTCTACGGGCATCAGGTCGTCCGCATCCATACGGGTGATAAAATCTCCTCCACTGTGGTCGAATGCCAATCGCAGCGCCGGAATAATTCCTTTCTTTTTGTTTTTTAAAAAATGAATCCGGTTATCCATCGCTGCAAATTTCGTCAGGATCACCGCAGAATTATCTGTAGAATGATCGTCGACGGCCAGCAACTCCCAGTCCTTCAGCGACTGCTCCCGGATAGAATTCAGGCAAGCTTTCAGAAAAGAAGCAGCGTTAAAAACGGGCATAAGAATCGAGATCATTTGTTCGTAAATTATAAAATATGATAGAAGTATTTCTTTTGCCAAAAAGATCAAGCCAAAAACGTAAATTTATTATTAACTCATTCCTTATCAAGAACGGTACATAAATAAATTGATATTTTAGTGACCCTGCCCGATCTGACAATCGCTCAGGCGGGGAAGAGTAGGAGCCAATTAAGCGTGTGCTTAAAAAAGGCTACTAGCTCCTGGCTAGGGTGTTCAATTTATGAAAAAAACTTCTGCACTTTTTACGAAATACTGCGACCGCTCTGCGGTCGAAACCTT